>Ga0334883_1000577_pt1 | contig 64515 bp, 51 predicted proteins | sample GraSluR1_MG_6_FD_207230 | JGI IMG/M metagenome (GOLD analysis project Ga0334883, IMG submission 207230) | Sludge microbial communities from methane-producing bioreactor in Wageningen University, Netherlands - Granular Sludge_09_05-R1 | ecosystem: Engineered > Bioreactor > Anaerobic >... | reverse complement strand
TCGCCGCCGCCCAAAAAACCCACAAAAAAATCCCCCTTTCCCCCGCTTGCGGGGGAAAGGGGGGCGGGGGATAGGGGGTATCATTTTATTTTTAGAACGACCAACTTGACACAAAACCTTATTTACGGATTAATTTCTTAAAATTCATTAGCCGCCAAGTTGGCTTTGAACCAGTGACGCAAACGGCAACCGAGTAACTACTGTTAAATATTGAATTATCATGGAAATATAAATAAATTGCAGGAAATTACCCCGTAAAGCAGCCGGAGATAAACCTATGCGCGACGCGTTCAATCGTTTGCTCAATGTACGCAACCATGAATGGTCCCGGCTGCTGCTATTCTTCGGGGTAGCCCTGGCGACCAATATCGCTGGCACGTGGGGCGGGGCCATCGCATACGCCAACTTCCCCAACAAATCGTTGCCGCAAATCCAAATCCTCAGCGCGGTGCTCTCCCTGTTGGTAGCGGCGGTCTACTTTGGGCTGGTGGATCGCGTGCCAGATCACCAGCTGCTCATCGGATTGTACGCCATCGGCGCGGGGACTATTGGGCTAGGCTGGATTGCACTCGGTTATGGGCATATATGGGCTTATCAAGCGCTCTACCTCTTCGATCTGGTATGGACCGTAGCCTTCAACGCACACTTCGCTACTTTCATCAGCAACTTCTACGATATTCACGCGATCAAGCGCATCTTGCCGCTCGTGTTCGCTGGGTTTCGCACCGGGGTCATCATCGCCGGCGTGACACAAGCGCCTATAACCGACGTTCTGGGCCGGGAAGCTCTCATTGGCGTATGGGCAACGAGCTACCTGGTCATTGCGATCGCCATCGGACTGATGATGATATGGCTCAACAAGACTCCCCCCACGCAAACACGCCCCGCTGCCGAAAAGAAACCGCGCGCATCTTACATCGAAAGTCTGCGCGAGGGGCTGCGCTACACGCAGCAATCATCCTACCTGCGCTGGATGGCCGCGAATGCACTGGCACTCACTATTCTGCTAACTTTGCTGGAATTTGAATCGCGCGGCATCTTGATTCGGCACTATGGCACGGGCGACCGTTTTAGTAACACACTAGCCTTGCTATCAGCCATCGGCAATGCGATTGTGTTGCCCTTGCTGCTGTTCGGTATCAGCCGGATCATCACCAACTTTGGATTGGGGGTGATGAGCCTGGCCTATCCCCTGGGAAATCTGGGAATTTCTGGGGCGTTAGCGGTATTCCCCACCCCGGCCAGCGCGATTGCCGGTTACTACTCGCGCACCGCCTTGCGCACTGCCATTCACGCTCCAGTCAACAAGCTCCTCTACAATGCCGTTCCAGTACGCCTGCGGGGGCGCGCGCGCGCCTCGGTAGATGGGCTAATCATGCCCATCGGCACGCTCATTGGCGGCATTCTGTCATTCCTGCCCGCCGCACTCCCCAACAGCCCCTGGCTTACGCGCCTGTTAATTTTGGTACTGGCAGTAGCCTGCTGGATCAGCGCCGTCATTATCCGCCGCGAGTATGGCCGAGCGTTAGTTAAGATGCTGGAACAGGAGGACTATTCGTTCTTGCTGGCTCAGGAATCCGCCGAGTTGACCCTGGCTGACCCAACGATGCTGGCCCGGTTGCAGATAAAACTGGAGACCAACACCAGCCATGAGGGAACGATCTTCTTATGTAGTTTGATACTTCAGGTCGGCGCGCGCGCGGCGTTGCCTATTCTGCACCGAGCAGCGCAAGGAGCAACTGAGCCGCGCACGCGAGCGGCTATCCTGGATACACTAAGCGCCTCGACCTTGCGAGGAAACGAGATTGGGAAAATTTTTACCGAATTTTTGGCCGATGCAAATGGACTGGTACGACAGGCGGCTATTGCTGGACTCGAAGCTCTGGTAGGAACAACCGATAAAAGGTTTACGGAGCAGTTATTGATGCTGGTGAACGATCCCGATTTGGAAGTCCGTGCGCGCGTGCTCAGCGCGTTGATGGCTACGGGCGATTTCTTCAGTTTTCCACCAGCTGTCGCAGCCCTAGAGTCACTATTGGTCGCAGATTTACCCCACGAATGCGCGCGGGGCGTTCACATTCTGGGCCAAGTTCCCAGCCCGACATCGCTGGTGCGACTTCGCGATTACCTCGCGTCCCCGGCTGATGAAGTACGGCTAGAAGCCATCCTCGCTGTGGAAACAAGGCTGAGCGCCAACCGCCATACTGACGATGATTGTACAACCTGGGTCCACACACTACTCCCGCTGTTGCATGATCCAGTCGAGGCCGTGCGGCAGGCAGCATTAGGCGCACTGGGCGCACTAGATACCCCTGAAGCATTGGAAATCGTTGCAGATGCACTGACCGATGCCAGTGCACCAATTCGAGCGGCTGCCGCTGATGTCTTATTGCGCAGGGGGGGGGCTATCATCCCCATCATGCAACCGCGCCTGAACACTAACGATCTCCAGCTACGCAAAATGGCCGCATTCGTCCTAAGCCGGGTTGCACCTAAAGAATTCGATGATTTGATTCTGGAATGTGTCATGGGCAATCTTGAAGCTATCTACAGCAACGCTATCCGGGTACAAGCCTTACAGCACAGTCAACAACGGCGCAGCATCGCTATCATCAGCAGCGCACTCAGCGAGCAAAATCAAGCCTTGCTGGAAGAAATTTTCTACTTGTTGACTGCACTACACGAACCAACAGCAATTGCCATCATCCATGAGTCTTTGCAGAGCACTGCCGCCTTCACACGCGCCAACGCTAGTGAAGCTCTAGAAACACTGACGACACCCAAAATCGCCGGGCTAATTACGCCACTTTTCAACCCCGACCTTTCAGCGCAACAGCGCCAGGCTATAGGCACCAACATCTGGGAATTACCTACCCCCACGTTAGAAGACACATTACACGGACTGGCCCACGACCCTGATCCCTGGCTGCGTGCGCTCACGGTCTTTGCGCTGGGCGAGATAGGCGCGGCCCTGGTCTCGCAGTCCCCAACCCAACGCCGCAGGCAGCGGGTCAATGCCTTGCTTGATGTGCTCTCTGACAGCAACGAAGCGCCAGCGCCCACAATAGCGGACGACAGCACCTTAACCTTAACCGACATCGAGAGTCTGTTGGCCGATGCACTGCTTGACGAGATGGAAGAAGTGCGCGATGCAGCGCAAGCAGCGCAACGCCTGCTTACCAGCCAACGACTTGGGCGCGATCTGTAAGAAGGAGACAGTATGCTTACGACCATCGAAAAGATCATTTTCCTCAAGGAAGTACCTTTCTTCCAGAGTATGACCATCAAACAGCTCAAGGTATTGGCGAGTGTGTGCGAGGAAGAGATGTTTGCCGAGGACGCTTTGATTTACGATGAAGGCGACCCCGGCGGGGCGCTGTATGTGGTGGTTAATGGGCGCGTGGGTATCGAGCAACGCAAACGCGCAGGCGCAGCGGCCCGGCTGGCAACCATCGAGGCGTATTCATACTTCGGCGAGATGGATCTCTTCGACAACAACCCACGCTCACACTTTGCAGTTGCCATCCAAGACACCTTAGTACTACGCCTGCGCCGCGAGCCGCTCATCGCACTCGCCAGACAACAACCGATGATGTCGCTGGAGCTGATTAATGTATTGAGTCAGCGCTTGCGCGAGGCCAACGATCGCATCGCCGAGCTGACTAAATTACGCCCCCGGCAAGTACAAAAACTATTCGATCAATATGATTGACGGCTTTGACAGGGCGACTTTTGCGCGATGGCCGTCAAAGGCCATGTCGGAGGGCAACCGGGAGAGGCTTCGGCAGGCTCAGCCACCGGGCTTCGGCAGGCTCAGCCCCACCGGGCTGCTCCGGTGCCTGAGCCTGTCGAAGGCCTCTGCACTCGTTGAAGGTAGTTCCGCAAAACTAACCCGGTAGGTTGCTCAAAACACGCATATTGACGGCTTTGACAGGGCGACTTTTGCGCGATGGCCGTCAAAGGCCATGTCGGAGGGCAACCGGGAGAGGCTTCGGCAGGCTCAGCCACCGGGCTTCGGCAGGCTCAGCCACCGGGCTGCTCCGGTGCCTGAGCCTGTCGAAGGCCTCTGCACTCGTTGAAGGTAGTTCCGCAAAACTAACCCGGTAGGTTGCTCAAATGACAGTCCGCACCCTTGCGCAAACCAACATGAGGCGACTTGGGAAATAGTGTGTCAAAAACCTTAACGCACTCACAGAGCGGATAGTGCAAACTAATGTCATTAAGGTAAGACCTGGCAGGTTGCGCACAACTTGGGTGGGGTAATATTTTACCGGTGAACAACACCATTTTGTAGACTTAAGGCCTGGAAACCTGCCAGGTCTATGCCCTAAACTTAATGACATTGCAGTGCAAACTAATGAGCTATAGACAAGCATAGGAAATACGTTACGTCTGTACAGTTACAAATCTTTATCGGCTTAGGATTAAAAATATTGGAGGTTCGATGGAATCACACACACTGTTAACGTTTACCCTTGCACCCGCTTCCATGCCCGGCAAGCTCAGCCTGCGCGCTTTGCCCATCGCCGATATCGGCGATGGTGTCTGGGAAGCGTTTGCAGCGGCGGTGGCGAAGGAAACTACTGTCGTCGGATACCCGGCAGCGGCTTTTGCTGCACGCTGGCGCGCAGGATTCACAGCTATCGCATTGGCCGAAGGCATGATTGTCAGTCACATCAGCTTTGTACCGGTTTTACATGGGCGCACCCGCCAGCAGCTAAGCATGTCACTCGCTGTATCATTACCCCAGGTGGATGTCTATGAAGGCACCACCGCCTGGACGCACCCGAATTGGCGCGGCAAGGGCGTCTATCAACAACTGCGTAAAGCGCTCATTGACCGTTTCAATGTGGATGCGCACCTGCTAGTGGGTGTTACCGTAGGCTTAGGCGCGTCGCCAGTGCTGGCGAAGTTCAACTCACGCATCCTGGCCTGGCGCGAGATTCCCTATCTGAGCAGTCTGATTGCTGTACCGCAAAATGGCTTTGAGGCCCACAGTGAGCACGTCTGGCATATCCCACCTACCACGCGGCTCTATCAAGGCCCTCCCATGACCTTCGAGCGCCGCACCGATCATGACTGGGATCACTTTAGCCATTTCTGGGTCGCCAACGTCCCCTTAGCGCACGCGCTGGAAACGGACTTACAGGCAACCTTCGGCGGCGACCTGGCGCGCTGGCGCGCTGCGATTGTGGATGTATTCACCGCCGAATCTAATGCTGCCTGGAAATTGACGTTCTTCCAGGAACCCAACCCGTAGGGATTGGGGATTTTCGCTCTCCCGCTTTCTCGCTGACTCGCAGAGAAATTCCTCATTAACCGGTGGTTCACCAGCGGTTGAATGAAAATGTAGCGCGAACTGTCAGTTCGCAGCACGCGGAGCAGATGCACAGGCTGAAGTCTGTAGCACATGGAGAGAATGTGCCGTTCGCAGCTACGCGAAGCAGACGCTTCGCGCTACGCTAACTTTGATTTGCGATTCGCTATTCGCAATTCGCCATTTTCAAGGGAGGCTCTTAATGTATAGACGGCCTAAAATCATACTGATATTGTTAACGCTAGGGTTCATCAGCGGGCTGCTGGCAGCTTGCATCGAGACACCGCCGCCACCAGCCACACCCGCGCCTACCCCCACGCCAGGCCAGGCACCCTTCCGTCAAAACGTGCTGCGCATCATCCTCTGGCAAGCGCCCACACAGCTCAACCCGCACCTGGCGCAGGGCGATAAGGACTGGCAAGCCTGCCGCATCACCTACGAACCGCTCGCCAGCTACGATAAGGACGGGCAACTGATCCCCTTCCTGGCAGCAGAGATCCCTTCGCTGGCGAATGGGGGCATTGCCGCCGATGGGCGCTCTGTCACCTGGAAGCTCAAGCGCGATGTGTTCTGGTCGGATGGCGAGCCGTTCACCGCCGATGATGTGCTGTTCACCTACGCATTCATCACAAATCCCGCCACAAATGCAGTGACGGCGCGTTCGTATGGCAACGTGGAAACCATCAACGCGCTCGATCCCTACACCGTGCAAATTGTCTTCAGCGACGTGAACCCGGCCTGGGATGTGCCATTTGTTGGTATCAGCGGCATGATCTTACCTCGCCATGCTTTCGCCGGTTATACTGACGCCGCGCTGTTGCAAGCCCCGGTCAACACGCAACCGGTCGGCACCGGCCCATACTATGTGGAACGCTTCCGCCCTGAAGAGGTGCTCTTCCTGGGCAGCGAGCTGATCCCTACCTATCGCATCATCTACAAGCCCAACCCCTTTTTCCGCGAGGGGCGGCCCTTCTTCGACCGCATTGACCTGAAAGGCGGTGGTACAGTAGATGCAGCGGTCAGCGCCGTCTTCGAGACCGGCGAGTATGATTACGCTTACAATGCACAACTCGATGCGGCGACACTGGAAGCATTAGAGGCCAACAGCGAGATCGGGCAACTGGTAGCAGTTTTTGGCCCCTATGTGGAGCGCATCCTGCTCAACCGCACCGACCCCAACCAGGCCACCGCCGACGGCGAGCGTTCGAGCCTGCAATTCCCGCATCCGTTCTTCAGCGATGAGGCCGATCCCACGAATAGCAACGTGCGCCGGGCGTTTAGTCTGGCGATTGACCGCGAGGCCATCGCCGTACTCTACGGGCCTACTGGTAAGGTAGCGACCAACAACCTCGAAGAGCCGCCCACTTATCGCTCGCCCAACACCAGCTACGTCTTCGATCCAGCGCAGGCGCAGGCCTTGCTAGAGGCCGCCGGGTGGATAGATAGCGATGGCGACGGCATCCGCGAGCGCGACGGCGTCAAGCTCAGCGTCAGCTTCCAATCGCCGGTGAACCCGGTGCGCCAGGCCACCCAACAAATCGTCAAACAAAACCTGGAAGCGATTGGGGTAGAGGTCACGCTCGATGTGATTGATTCCAGCACCTTCTTCAGCACCAACCCCACTACCGAGAACCCGCGCACCCGCTGGCACTTCTACGCCGACATGCAAATTTTTAGTTCGGCCAACCAGTCACCCGATCCGGGCGAATACCTGGGTCGCTGGACATGTACGCAACGCACGCAAAAGGCCAATAACTGGGGCAACTGGAACAACGAGCGCTGGTGCGATCCCGCCTACGACCGGCTCAATACCCTGATTCAGCGGGAAATTGACCCGACGGTGCGCCAGGGCTACATCATCGAAATGAATGATATGTTGATTGAGGATGTGGTCATGATCCCATTGGTGCATCGGGCCAACGTCTCTGCCGTGCAAACCGATATTGTGGGTGTTGATCTGACCCCTTGGGACGCCGAGTTCTGGAATATCAAAGATTGGAGGCGAGTGACGCCATGAGCAACCAACACATCCCTAAAAAACGCGCGATGACACGCACCCTCCCGCAATGGTTGCGGGGGTTTGGAAATCTCACAATCAGAACCAAACTGGCGCTGGGTTTCTACATCCTCGTATTGTTGATTTTTGTGAGCGCAGGCTTAAGTTTTCTGGGCAGCCAACGCGCCATGCTACAGATTGATCAGACCGTAGAGGTGCGCGCCCCGGCGGCGCTAGCCGCTTCGCGCGCGCAAGCCAATCTATTGCGCATGTTGGGTGATATTCGCGGCTATCTGGCCCTGAGCGATCCGCAATATCTCGATGATTATTATCAAAACAGTTTGGCGTTCGAAGCTAACCTGGCCGAGCTCAAGGCCCTCTCCCCGGATCTCGACATCGAGAACCAACAACGGCTGGTGCAGTTAGAAACCACCTACGCGGCATGGATGACATTGCCTGAACCGCTGGTGGAGCTGCACGATGATCAACTCGAGCGCGAGCCGGCCTACCGCATCCTGGCAACCGATGGGGTGCTGGCCGCCGGTAACGTGCTCATCCGCATCAATAGTCTGATCGAAATCCAGGGGCGGCGCGACCCTACTGCCGATAACCTGGAACGCCTGCAAGAGATGGCAAAATTCCAGGGGAGCTTTACCGCCATGCTCTCCGCGTTGCGTGGGTATGTCACCACTAACAACCGCATCTTCCGGCAGGAGTACGAGGTCAACCTGGCGGCCAATAGCATCATCTGGGAGCGGCTACGGAGTCGCATGAGCACGCTAGACCCTAGCCAACAAGCGTTGTTCCAAGAAATTGTAACCCAACGCGCAGCCTTCCTGGAGATGCCGCAACAGATGTTCACCATCCTCGAAAGCGAGCGCGCCCGCGAAGACCTCTACCAGTTCCGCATGGAGGCAGTGCCGCTGGCCGAGACAATGCAGGACTTGCTCAACGAGATTACCGCGAGCGAGCAGGAACGGCTCAACCATGAGCTGGCCGAAGGCCAAGCCGCGCTCAATTCCACCCGGCTCTTAATTCTGGGCGGCGGCGTGCTGGCTTTGGCGATTGGGCTAATCATGGCGAACGTCACCACGCTGGCGACCGCCGGGCCAATCATGCGGTTGACGGCAGTGGCCGAGCGCATCCGGGATGGGGATCTGGTCGCCCAGGCCACGGTTGAGGCGAGCGATGAAATCGGGGTATTGGCGGGCACATTCAACAACATGACCAAGAAGCTGCGCGAGACTTTGCAGCAAGTAGAAAAGGAAAAACAGCGTGCAGATGGCCTGCTGGAAGTCGTCATCCCTATCGGTGTGGCGCTGACTACGGAGCGGGACTTCAATGTACTGCTCGAAAACATGCTCGTGGAGGCCAAGAAGTTCTGCCATGCCGATGCTGGGACGCTCTACCTGCGCAACGCCGAGGACATGCTAGAATTCGTGATTGTGCGCAATGATTCGCAAGGACTGGCCCTGGGTGGCACGACAGGCAATGATATCCCCTACGCCCCGCTCTCGCTGGCAGAACTGGTAAGCGATGCGCCCGCGCAGACGCAGATCGCTGCGGAAGTAGCTTGCAGTGGAATTCCGAGCAACCTTGCCGAACACGCACAACCCAGCAAGATCGTCCCGGATTACCGCGTCGAATCGCTGCTGACCATCCCGCTCAACAATGCCCAGGGGCACACATTGGGCGTGCTGCAATTGCTCAACGCGCAAGACCCGGAGACAAAGGCCATCGTCCCCTTCGATCAGAACTTACAGCAGATGATGGAATCCTTCTCCTCACTGGCAGTCGCGGCTCTCGAAGCCTATATTCGCGAGCAGGGCTTGCGCCGCGAGATTCAGCAGCTCCGCATCGAGATTGACCACGCCAAGAAAGAGAAACAAGTGGCCGAAGTTACCAGCAGCGACTACTTCCAGGATTTGATGCAAAAAGCCGGCAGCCTGCGCTCCCGGCGCGGCGCGCGAGAGAGTGAAGGATAGCCAGTAACTCTCCCAGGTAAAATCACACGCGCCCCCAAAGGATGGGGGCGCGTGTGGTGTACCTATCTGCGCAAAAAACGTCAATAAAGCGGGGCATTCGCGCTAAAAAGCGGCGTAAAAGCGCAAGCAGCATCAAGACAGGCGTGGCTGCATCGGCTATACTGAAAGCGTGAACCGGGATGCGCTACACCGGTTCGGAAATCACTTTCAGGAGGCTAGAAATGGATGCGCAAACATTTGAGGTCAAACCCATCGGCTATGTACGGGCAGGCGAAACCGGATTCCGCCTGGAGATTGCGCCAGAGTACCGGGCAGCCCTGCAAGGAGCAGAGGATTTCGGGCATCTGGTGGTGCTTTGGTGGTGTCACTTGTACGATGAATACCGCGAGGTGCTAGAAGTGCCGCGCCCATACACCCACGGCCCAGACAAGCTCGGCATCTTCGCTACCCGCGCCCCGGTGCGGCCCAACCCCATCGCCATCACCCATGTAGCCGTGCTGGAGGTCAATCACGAGCAGGGCGTCATCCACATCCCCTACATTGATGCGGAAGACGGCACCCCTATCCTCGACATCAAGCCCTATCACCCTTCAGAGGATCGTGTGCGCGATGTGGTGCGCCCGGCATGGTGCGCGCACTGGCCGACATGGTACGAAGATTCCGCCGATTTCGATTGGGAAGCGGAATTCGTCCACGCGCAGTAGCCGTAGATTCAAACGCCGGTGGTTGCCCCACCGGCGTTTTGCGTTACCTGTAGAATCGAGTACACTTGAACAAAGCCACTTGCACACCCTGCAACCAAAAGGCTTTTCTCAACAAATTCAGTTGCGAATTCAGGAGACTCCCATGAAAGCAACCATCAGCGAACAACCGGCGCGCTTGCTGGCCGGGTTCAGTTTTTTCGGCGATCCCTTCCGCAGTCACGGCGGATGGAGCGCCGAAAATGAAATCGGGCGGTTGTGGCAACGCTGGGGCGAGTACTGGCAAGCATACGGAGCCACCCTGCTGCCCGCCACAGAGCCAGGCGTGATGTATGAGTTTCACGTTTATTCCCCGGAAACCCTTCAGACCGGGGAGTTTGAGGTCTTTACCGGCGTGGAGATAGCCTATACGGACGGTCTGCCGCTCGAAGTCGTAGCAAAACTGCTCCCGGCGGCCCGGTATGCTATCTTCACCCTCAGCGGCGAGGAAATCATCTCCGATTGGGAATGGCAAGTAGATAACGTGTGGCTACCTGAACTGGGGGCACACCGCCGCATGACGTTCAGCTTCCAGCGGTACGACGCGCGCTTCAAGGGCATGGATCGCATCGCGGAATCCGAGCTGGATGTGTACATCCCGCTGCTGACCTGAGAGCGAAACAATGGCGGATGTAGAAAACATAGCGCACGCGCTCGAGTTCATCGAAGCGCACTTGCAAGAGCCTATCGGCGTGAGCGAGATGGCCCAGGCCGTCGCGTATTCCCTCTACCACTTCTGCCGCACTTTCAGCCGGTTGACGCTCCACACCCCTTACGACTACCTGATGCGCCGCCGCATCGCCGAGGCCGCGCGCGCGCTCCGGCAAACGGATCACAAAATCATTGATGTGGCTTTGACGTACCAGTTCAACAATCCGGAGACATTCTCCCGCGCCTTCAAGCGCGTGTTGGGAGCGCTACCCCAACAGTGGCGCAAACAAGAGCGCAGCGCCCCGCGCCAATTGATGCCCCCGTTGACCCTGGCGCACTTGCGGCACTGGCAGCGCTGCGCGCCCTGGCAACCGGTTGTCGCGTCGCGCCCCGCATTTGATTTGATTGGGGCAATGGTGTGGTTGCCGGACGAGGCCAGCGACAACAGCGCCGCGTGGGATTGGCTACAGCGCGCATTGGGGACAGGCGCATCCGGGCCATTCTACGGGCTGACCTGCGGCGCAAGTGACGGCGCTGCTGATGTGGCCTACCTTGCAGCGGTGTGCGCTGAGGAACTGCCCACCACCCCACACGGGCTTGTCAACAAGCCCGTGCCAGCATTGACCTGGGTGCGTGTTGCGCATCACGGCCCGGCGTGTGATTTCGGCCTGACGCTGGATTACCTCTACCACACCTGGCTGCCGCAATCTTCCTATCGTTCTGCCTGGCCGGGGTATCTGGAATCTTACGGCACGGCCCTCGGACGCCCGGACGCTGAGGCAAGCGTGTGGGAGGTAGCCATTCCACTACTGAGCGCAGAAACGTAGGCGCTCCCGAACGCATCACCGCGAAATCAGCACGATGCTGGCTAACACCAGCGCAATCCCCAAGAGTCCTAACGGCCCGTGGACTTCGTCATAGAGCAAAATACCGATCAACACACCACTGACGGGTTCCAACAGCCCCACCACGCTCACGATTTGCGCCGGGACGCGCTGCAAGCTCTGGAAGAAGAGCATATACGGCAACCCCAGCGAGATGATGCCCAACCCCACGCAGAGATGCCAGTTGGCCGCCAGCGTTGCCCACGACTGGGTCAGCGCCCAGGGCAACGCCACGAACGCAGCCACAATCATACCCAGCCACACTTGCGCCAGGCTGGGAACGCGCCCTCGCAAGCGACGGCTCACCAGCATCGTCATCGCATACGAGAACCCGGAGATAATCGCTGCGGCGACGCCCAGCGCCGAGCCGGAATGCACATCGAGCTCCGCCAGATTGATGACGCACAACACGCCTGCGAAAGCCAGAATCAGGCTAAACCAGGTGTAACGTGGGCGGGCCTCGTGCAAGAACCAGGGTGCCAACAAGGCCACATAGAGCGGCGCGGAGTTATTGAGCAGCACCGCGTTGGCGGCGGTGGTATGCTGGAGTGCGAAGATGTAGAGCATCGCCGTTGCCCCCAACGTCAGCCCCAACCCGATGAGCGGCCCTAGCGTGGCACGCTCGGTGAACCAGGCCCGTTGCACCGGGCGACGGGCCATCCACAGCGAGAAGAACGCGAACGCGGCCACAGCGCGCACTACAGCGATAACCGGAGCGGCCAGGCCCACGATGGCGCGTGTGAAGATGATGCCGCCGCTGAAGAGCAACGCCCCCAGCGCCGCCATGCCGATGCCCAGCCAGATCTCTGTCCGTGTCGAAGTAGGGGCGGGTTCGAGGAGACGTAGTCCTGGCGCACAACCGGGTTGCGAAAATCGTCTTCTCAGACTTTTAGACATCTTCGTATTGGATAACAGAGACTCTACCAGCTAACACAGCATCAAACACGAACTTTTGGTAGCCATTCAAAATAGGTTGCAACGTGTTTATACCTCGAATCATAACCCGAGGTTTGAAAAAATGCGCTAAAATCACAGAGGCCGGCTCCGAAACTCTGTTAAATCCATGGTCTATAAACGCCATAAGAGATTTATCAACAGAAGGCGCATAAGAAGGCAGATAAGATTCAGGAGCGAACAGTTCGACCCGGACTAAGTCCTCGCCGGTACCATCATATTCAATCGCATTTATTTCTTCACCTATGCTAATCACCATAGTTGGTTGCGTCATTTTTAAGTAAAGAAAAGTTTTGAGACTGACCTGCTTCTTACCAGAGTCAAATGTAATCACGTCAGGCGTAAGGGTGACAACTATACGCTGCCCCACCCGGAAAACATCAATGAATAAGAATCGAAACAAGCCTTGAATCAGTGCGATCCAACACACTACTAATATGAAAATTTTTATAACTACGTCAAGTGTTTCTTTCGACATATTTACCCTGCGACTTTGCTAAAAAAGCTCTCTTACCACGGAGATTTTTGCTGCTAAACTTTACAAAATGGGCCTTTCGGTTTAACTTTCATAAGAATCTTGGTATAGTTCTGCGATATAAATCTCAAACGGGGCAAGCGACAATGCTTGCACATCGCCTGCATCCACGCGCGCTGCACTCGAGTACAACAAGGCTTGCGTTGTCAATCCCTCGAACGCCAGCGTATGGGCCGCAGCGGAGAAGTTGAGCACAACCAGGCAAGTCTGCCCTTCAACAGCACGCAGGAAGCAGAAGCAGTCCGCGTGTTCCTCCAACCGCGGTGTGTAATCGCCCGCGCTGAGGGCCGGAATCCGCTTACGCAGCACCAGCATCCGCCGGTAAAAGCTGAGCAGTGAGGCCGGATCGCGCTCCTGCCCGGCTACATTTACCCCGTGTGCATAGTTGGGATTGACCGGAAGCCAGGGGATGGCGCGCGGCGGGCAGAAGCCACCATGCGGCGCATTCGCCCATTGCATCGGCGTGCGACACTTGTCGCGGCTGATGCGCGCAGCCTCCAACAATGCCTCGGCGTGCGGCTTGCCCAACAACCGCCGCTGCATATCGTAATGCCACAAAGCAACCGTATCGCGGATATGCGTCAAATCGGTGAGGATATAATCCGTCATGCCGATTTCTTCGCCATTGTAGAGGATGGGCGTGCCCCGTAACGTGAGCATGAGCGCGAGCGAGAGCCGGGCCAGCGCCACATCATGCTCACCGTCGCTATAACGGCTGAAGACGCGCGGAGTATCGTGATTGCCCAATGTATTGCAGGGCCACGCGCCTTCCGGCAACTCGGCGTATAGCGCGCGCTGATTGGCGTGGATCCAGGCCGGCGTAAAACGGTTCGTGCGCATCAACGGGAAGTTGAAGACCAGATGCAGCTCATCATCGCCATTGCCGTAGAAGCTGATCTCGTCAGTTTCCCCCACCAGCACCCGATCTTCGTACTCATCAATCACCTGACGCAGCTCACGGAAGAGCGCGTGAATGCCCGGCTGGCGTAGTTGATACTCGTAAATACGATCCCAAGCCTCCTGCAACGCCGGCGTCTGCCCCTGCGCGTAGCCTTGCACCCAGAGTTCCTCCTGCGTAAAAGCACAGGTGTGATCGGGCAGGGCAGGGTCTTCATAGATGGTATCTATCGCATCGAGCCGGAACCCGTCCACGCCTAGATCGAGCCAAAAACGCGCCGCATCGAACAGCGCAGCTTTGACCTCCGGATTACGCCAATTCAAATCCGGCTGTTCCTTGAGGAAAAAGTGGTAATAGTATTGGCCTGTGGTCAGATCCAGCTCCCAGGCCGACCCGCCGAAGGTGGAAATCCAGTTGTTGGGCGGGCCGCCGTCGCGCCCATCGCGCCAGATATACCAATCGCGTTTCGGATCATCACGACTACTGCTAGAGGCCTTGAACCAGGCGTGTTCGTGTGAAGTATGATTGAGCACCAGGTCGAGGATGATGCGGATACCGCGCGCGTGCGCGGCTTCCAATAGCGCCACGAACGTCTCTAACTTCCCGTATTCGGACGCCACGTCAATATAGTCGGCGATGTCGTAGCCACAATCGAGCAGCGGCGATGGGTAATGTGGCGAGAGCCACAACGCGTCAATGCCCAAATCGCGCAAATAGTCCAGCTTGTGAATGATGCCCTCCAGGTCGCCGATACCGTCGCCGTTGCCATCGGCAAAGCTACGCGGGTAAATCTGGTAGAAAACAGCGGTCTGCCACCATTTGGGCGAGAGAGTGTTGGGTTCCATGCGTGTCTCCTGAATCAAGTTTTGGGGTTAGCGAGAAAGCGAAAAGGCGGAAAGGCGAAAAGGCGAGAAGGCGATGAAGCGAGAAAGCCAGTCTGCGCGGAATATGGCTGCGTGAAACGTGAAGAGAAATCACGTTTTACGCCTTCACGCTTCACGATCCGCAAAGGCAACTTCGAGCGCGCGGGCGGTGAGGCCCGCGTAGGCGCGTTCCAGCTGAGCGCGGAAGAAGCCCGCGTCCACAAAGTCCGGCAGGCCGATGCGTTTGAGCAGGGCCAGCTCCACCGGCGGCGGGGCGATACGCATAACAACATCCGCCAACGATGCCTGCGGCGCCCAGTAGCGCGTGAGACATTCCGCCAACGGCGGCGCGGCAACCGCCTCTACCTCGTGGGCGGCATAAGGCGCGAGCGCGGCCTCAGCACCGCTGCCGCCCGCTCGCCGGGCGCGCAATGCCGTCAACAACGATTCCTTCGCGCGCCCGCGCAGCTCGAAGAGCAGGAACGGGTCTTCATCGAAGCGCTCGGCCAGCAGATGATACACTGCGGCGATGTGCTTGCAGGGGTTGGCATAATCGGGGCAGGAGCACTCGGTCGTCAGGTCGCCGCGCGCAGCGGGGAACAGCGGCACCTTGACCGCCGCGAAGACCTGTTCGATATCGGCGGGCATCTCGCCGTTGAGCAGCTGCGCGGAAAAGATGGCCTGCTCCGCCAACGCATTGAGCACCGCGTTCCATTGTAAATCGCTCAGCGGCTTGAGGCTGATGCTGACCTTGTAGGGCGTGCGGCGCGAACCTTGCACGCGCGCCGCCACCCGGCCCACCGCCAGGTCAATGTTGAGCACTTGCCCCTTGCGGGCATAGGTGCGACCCCGGCTCAGCCGCCCGGAATCCATCAGGTGGGTGAGCGCCGAGATCCACTTCTGCCCCCACCAGGATTGGGTGAAGCTCCCGCGCTGGCTCTTTGCCTTGATGCCGTCAGCCTCGCGCGGGCGTGTGCTCTCATAAGTGGGCCAGTAATTTTCGTAATAACTTGAGCGTTTGCGAGCCATAGGTCCTCGTTGCTGGTTACTGGTTGCTAGTTGCTTGAAGCTGGTTACTGATTGTCTTCGAGCAACCAGCTTCAAGTAACCGGCTTCAAGCTAATCAATTCCCGCAGATCATCCGTCGAGAGCTCCGTGAGCCAATCTTCACCCGCGCCGATGACGCTGGCGGCGAGGGCCTGCTTGCTCTCGATGAGCGCGTCAATCTGCTCCTCCAACGTGCCGCCGCAGATGAACTTATGCACCAGCACGTCGCGGGTCTGGCCGATACGGAAGGCGCGATCTGTGGCCTGATTCTCCACCGCCGGATTCCACCAGCGGTCGAAGTGGAAAACGTGGTTGGCGGCGGTGAGGTTCAACCCTGTGCCGCCGGCCTTGAGCGAGAGGATGAACAACGGCGGGCCATCCGCACCCTGAAAACGGGCCACCATGCGGTCGCGGTGCTGTTGCGGCGTGCCACCGTGCAGGTACAGCGTCTCCACGCCAAAGAGCGCTTGCAGATAGCCCTGGAGCAGCCCGCCCATCTCCGAGAACTGCGTAAAAATCAGCGCCCGCTCGCCCATATCCAGCACCTCTTCCAGCAGCTCCGTGAGCCGCTCCAGCTTGCCGGAACGGTCGGGCAGCGGCGAGCCATCGCCCAGGAATTGCGCCGGGTGGTTGCAGACCTGCTTGAGCCGCAGCAGCGCCGCCAATATCGCGCCGCGCCGCGAGAAGTCCGGCTTCTCCTCCGCCTCGGCCTCCTCGACCTTCTTGAGCGACGCCTCCACCACCGCCTGGTACAGCGTCACCTGCTCCGGCGTGAGCGGGCAGTAGACTTTCGCCTCGAACTTCTCCGGCAAATCCTGGATGATGGTGGGATCGGTCTTGACGCGGCGCAGAATGAAGGGGCTGACCAGATTCTTGAGCTGCGCGGTGGCTTCTGCATCACCGTAGCGCTCGATGGGCAGCGCGAAATCCTCGCGGAAGCGTTTTTGCGAGCCGAGATAGCCGGGGTTGAGGAATTGCATGATAGACCACAGCTCCGACAGGCGATTCTCCACCGGCGTGCCGGTAAGCGCAATGCGCTGGCCGGTGCGGATGCCGCGCACGGCTTGCGTCTGTTTGGCGTGCGGATTCTTGATGTTCTGTGCCTCGTCCAAAATCACATCGCTCCAGGGGATTTCCGCCAGCGTTTCAGCATCGCGGCGCACCAGCCCGTAGCTGGTGATGACCAGATCGTGTTGCTGCGCGGCCTCGATGAACGCCTCGCCCCGCTCGCGCTCGCCGCCGTGATGGAGGAGCACGCGCAGGCCGGGCGCAAAGCGCGCCGCCTCGCGTTGCCAGTTGCCCACCACCGAGGTGGGGCACACGAGCAGCGCCGGGTGATGGCCGTTGCTGGCGCGCGCGTGGAGCAGCAGCGCGAGCGTCTGGATCGTCTTGCCCAGCCCCATATCATCCGCCAGGCACGCGCCAAAGCCCCACTTGCGCAGGAAAGCCAGCCACGCCAGCCCCCGCAGCTGATAGGGCCGCAGTTCGCCCACAAAATCCGGCGGCGGCGGGAGCGGGGTCAACTGATCCCCGGCCTGGAGCTGCGCCAGCAGCTCGGCCAGCGCGCCGCTGGTCTGCACGCCTTGCAGCGGCAGTCCGCTCACCTCCCCCGCACCGCCCAACGCGAGCGGCAACGCCTCGCCTAGCGGGAGCTCCTGTTGGCGTTGCTTCTCCCAGAAAGCGATGGCCGCTTCGATTTCTTCCGTTTGCAACAATACCCACTGCCCGCGCACCTGCACCAGCGGCATCTTGAGCGCCACCAGCCGCTCGAACTCCTCGCGGGTGAGCGGTTCATCGCCCAGCGCGAGCTCCCATTCGAAAGCCACCAGCGCCTCGGAGCTGAGGATGCCTTTGCCGATGATGTTGGCATCGGCCTTGAGCGTCGCCTTCGCGCGCACGCCGAGCCGCGCGCCGGATTTCGTCCACCAGGGCGGCACCAGCACGCCGAACCCGCTGCCCTCCAGCAGCGGGCCGACCTCGCGCAAGAAGGCGTAGGCCTCGTCTACGGTGAGCGGGGCGGCTTCGGGGCGGGCCGCGCGCAGGCTGGCGAGGATGGGCGGGAAGAGCCGCGCCGCCAGGCCCAGCCCGGCCAGCACGCGCTCTTGCGCCTGCTCGAAGCGGTACTGGAGGTATTCCAGCACGCCGCCGCGCGCCTGCCACACCTGCGTCACCGGCACGAGCAGGCTGGGATCGTCATTGGCTTGGAGGAAGTAGCGCAACGCCCATTCCGGCGGTTTGCCGCGCTTAGTCGGGGCTTCGGGATCGGGCGGCTCCAGGCGGAAGCACAGGCGGAAATCGGCCTCGCCCGCGCCGCGCAATTGCGCCGTCCACTCGCTCCAGGCGGTGTAGAAGCGCGCCAGCTCGCGGCGTTGCGTGGGCGGCACGAGCAAGTCACCGTAGGCTGACCAGAGCGCCTCCCACCACACGCCCGCGATCCCCTCCGGCAACTTGCGACGTTTATCCAGGTGCGGGCGACCCCAATCGCGCGCGGCGCAATCCACCAGCGTTTTGAGGAAATCATCGAGCAGGGTGTGCGGGGGATGGCCCGCTGGATCAGGCGTGACTTGCGGCAGGAACGCAGCGCGGCACACGGGCGGCATGGCTTCGGCCAGCGCACGCAAGCGGGCACGATCCTGGGGCGCATCCAGCACGGGCAGCCAGACGGCGCGGTAGCTGCCCTCGCTCTCCGTGAGGCCGGGCAGGAGCTGTTGGCGGGCCAGTAATTCCAGCCCCAGCTTGGCGACGAGGCTCCAATAGCGCAGGTCAGCACCCCAGCGACGGTCGCTGCGGCCCAGCGGCAACGCAGCGAGCAGGTCGAGCGTGGGCAGCACGTCAAGCGCGAGGCCGGGGACTTTCCACGCGGTTAAGTCGGGGGCGGGTTGGTCTTCCTCAGCATCGGGGACGAGCCAGGGCGGGAGCAGTGGCCCGGCGGCGGTTGCAGGAAGCAGCAAGACGCGCTCGGCGGCGGGCGCGTCCCAGGGCTGGCCCGGCGCGAGCGCGCGCAGCGCCTCGCGGAGCAGGTCGGGCGGCGCGGCATGGGGATGTGAGGGCAGCTTGGGCTGGCGTCCACGCGGCTTGGGAGCGCGCTCGGCCCACTCGGCCCAGAGGAAGAACGCCTCGCCGCTCCATGTGCCGTGGAGGACGAAGGGGGGGAGGGTTGTCATAAAATCCTCAATTGAAAAAACCGCCAAGAGCGCCAAGGTTTTTTATGGTCAGATGAAGATGATTTGTAAAAATTGGCAAATATATCAAAAGTATTCATTTGTTAGTTAATTTTCTTGGCAAACTTGGCGTCTTGGTGGTAAATAAATGTTTTTTGCAAGACAGTCATTAATACGCTAGGTATTTCCTACTTACTCGCGCGCGCCAGGGACATAGGGAATCAGGCCCTTGCGATAGGCTTCTTCTTGAATCTCAAGCGGCAGGCTGCGCGCGTCCATCATGAGGCCATTGACGGTGATCAGCCAGGCCATCGGATTGCTATCCATTTTGCTGGACAGGGTCCAGTTGGAATCGAAGATGCCGATGTTGAGCATATCTTTGATTTGCTTGGATTTGTTGCCGACGGTGCTCTTGCTCAGGCCGAAGAGAGCTGCCAGTTCATCAGCACGGATATGGGGCGTTTGGGACTTATCGAAGAGGAAGTTGACGCTGCCGATGGTGTGGACGATGGCGGCGGCCCAGGTGTTGACCTTACCTGCCAGCAGCGGCGAGGGTCGCTTGCGCGCCAGGGTCGCCGCCATCTGGCGGCAGAGCTGGGCGTATTCGTCGTTGAGATGCTCGGCGCAGAAGGCATCGGTGAGGGCGACGAGCTCATCGAAACGCTCCTGCAACGCGGCAGGGACGGATTCGCTCGTGCTTTTGCGGGGCATAGGGGCACCTCCTTGTGGTTTGATAGCATTTTAACGCAAGGGCGCAAGGACGCAAAGACGCCAGGATATTTCCAATGGCAGTATAGCCCGGCGAGGGGGATTGTCAAGAAAGGGCCGCCTACGGGGGATTAAAGCCAACGGCGAAGAAGATCTGTTGATAGCAAGCAGTAGAACTATCCTGGAACATGATTTACCGTGCCGCTAAAGTAGCGTTTTCACCCCTCAAACTTACCACCAGAATGCTTCACGTTGTTGCCCATTTCGCAAAATTGGATACACTAAAGGTAGTCGTTACCCTCCCGGAGGCGCTATGTCCGAAGCCGATACCTGCCGTCAATACATTACCCCCGCGCTGCAAGCCGCAGGTTGGGAAGTGCCGCCGCATTACCTGCGCGAGCAGGAATACTTCACTGATGGGCGACTATTGCCGGTAGGCGACGGTGAAGTGGCGGTGCGTGGGCAACGCAAATTTGCCGATTACCTCCTCTATTATCAGCGTGGCTTCAAATTGGCTGTAGTGGAAGCCAAAGAGGAGACGCTGCCAGCCGAAAACGGGTTACAACAGGCTATCGCGTATGCGCAAATCTTGGGCCTGCATTTTGCGTATGCCACCAATGGCAAGCGGATCATCGAGCACGATTTCACCACCGGGATTGAGCGCGAAGTGTCCACTTTTCCCACCCCGGAGGCGCTCTTTGCCCGCTGGCGGGCAGCTGAACAGCTGAGCGACGACGAGCTGACCGCCAAGTTGCTTCAGCCGCTGTATGCCGTACCCAACAAACAACCCCGGTACTATCAAGAAATCGCCATCAACCGCACCGTGCAGGCGATTCTTCAAGGCGACCGGCGCATCCTGTTGACGCTGGCAACCGGTACCGGCAAAACTTTTATTGCCTTCCAGATTGCCTGGAAACTCTGGAGCGCCGGGTGGAATGCTACCGGACGCGGCGCTACAAAACAGCGCTTTGGCAAGCCCAAAATCCTCTTTCTTTCTGACCGCAGTGTGCTGGTAGATGTACCTAAAGACGGCATGTTTGCGCCTTTCGATGATGCGCGGCACAAAATTCAGGGCGAGGCGGTCAAAAGTCGTGAGATGTACTTTGCCCTTTACCAATCCATTGCCGCGGATGAACAGCGCCCCGGCCTCTACAAAGATTACGCCCCTGATTTCTTCGATCTGATCATTGTGGATGAGTGTCATCGGGGCAGTGCGCGCGATGATAGCAACTGGCGCGAGATTCTGGACTACTTTGCACCGGCCTACCAGGTGGGCATGACGGCGACGCCGCTCCGAGATGACAACCGTGATACCTACGCCTACTTCGGCGATCCGCTCTATACCTACAGTCTGGCGCAGGGCATCGAGGACGGCTTTCTGGCGCCCTACCGGGTTCACGATACGCGCACGAATGTAGACATTTACGGCTGGCGACCAGAACATGGGCAACTCAGCCGGGATGGAGAAGTGATCCCGGATCAGCTCTACACCACCAAAGACTACGAGGCCACCCTGGTGCTCAAGGAGCGCACCGAGACCATTGCCGAACACCTGACCGCCTATCTCAAGGGGAGCAATCGGTTTGCCAAGACGATTGTGTTCTGTGTGGATCAAGAGCACGCTGCGCGGATGCGCCTGGCGCTATACGAACGCAACGCCGATTTGACCCAACGGCATCCCGATTATATCGTGCGGATTACCTCCCACGAGGGAGATGTAGGCGCGACGCATCTGGATCACTTTATGGATCCTGAAAATCCCATGCCCGTGATTGCGACGACCTCCAAACTGCTCACCACCGGTGTGGACGTGCCCACTTGCAAGAACATCGTCCTGGCGCGCACGGTCAATTCGATGACAGAATTCAAGCAAATTATCGGGCGTGGCACGCGCGTGGATACTGACCACGAGAAGTTCTTCTTCAACATCCTGGATTTCACGGGCAGCGCAATGGCCCGCTTTGCCGACCCGGATTTCGACGGCGAACCACTCCCGCCGCCAGATAGCGCCAGTAAGCAGCGTGGCGGGGAGCGGCAAGGTGCGGGCGGGCAGCGCAACAAGTTCTATGTGGATGGCACGCCGGTAGAAGTGGTCGCTTCGATGGTGTATGAGCTGGATCCCAACGGGCGGCGGCTCAATGTGACCAGGTATGTGGATTATGCTGGCGACCAGGTACGCACGCTCTACACCGATTACGATACGCTGCGCACGGCCTGGGCGCAACCGGTCTTGCGCGCCGAGGTGGTCGAGAAACTGGCAAATCGGGGGATTGATCTGGAGCAGTTGCGCAAAGTAGCCCAACAGCCCGACGCCGACCCCTTCGATTTGCTGTGTCATCTGGCATTCCAGCGCCCGCTGTTGACCCGCCAGGAGCGCACCAAGCGCTTCCGACAGCAGCAAGCCGCATTCCTGGCGCAGTATCGGCTTGAGGCGCGCGCGATTCTCGAAGAATTGCTAGATAGTTATGCCGCGCATGGCCTGGCGCAGTTCAAACTGCCCGAGGCGCTCCAGGTGCCGCCCGTCTCTGAACGCGGCAACCTGCTCGAAATTGCCGCGCATTTCGGCGGGACAGAAGCGCTGAAACAGGCGTTGGAACAATTGCAGACGTTGCTATACGCAGCATAAGACGCTATCAACTAGCGACACAGGGAATTTCACAGAGATACACAAAGGTTACACGGAGAAACACAGAGTTCCTGTAACTACTCAGCCCTGTCATTGCGAGCCGTTTGCAGCGAAGCAATCTCGTTCGTAGTTGAGATTGCGCCATTCGGAGACAAACGGACGCCGCGCAGACGCAGCTCGCAATAACAAACAAAGTTTGAGCCTGTTGCTCAGGCTGAATCATCAGATCCAGCCCTGGACGGGGATCTAACGACCCCCTTGGAGTATTTCGTGATCTACTGGGACTCTCTGTGTGGCTCTGTGACATCTCTGTGCGACTCTGTGTAACAGCTTATCATCAATGAAAGGACTTTTATGACGCCGCCAACCACCGCTCGGCAACTCGCCTCGGTCATCAAGACTGCACGCGACATTATGCGCAAAGACAAGGGCCTCAGCAGCGATGTGGATCGCCTGCCCATGCTCACCTGGATCCTGTTCCTCAAGTTCCTCGATGATATGGAGCGCAACCGCGAAGTGGCTGCCGCGCTGGAAGGCAAACCTTATCGCCCCATCATCGCCGCGCCGTACCGCTGGCGCGATTGGGCCGCCGATGAATCCGGCATCACCGGCGATGCGCTGCTGGATTTTGTGAACTACGACGAAGCGACCCGGCCCGACGGCAACCAAGGGCCGGGACTGTTCGCCTACCTGCGCAACCTCCAGGCTACGCCCGACGATCCGCGCCCCGATGTGGTCGCCACGATCTTCCGCGAGACCTTCAACCGGATGCGCAACGGCTACTTGCTGCGCGATGTGATCAACAAGGTCAATGGCATCAACTTTGCCTCTAGCGAGGAGATGCACACCTTGAGCGCGCTCTACGAGACGATGCTCAAGGAGATGCGCGACGCGGCGGGCGATGCGGGCGAGTTCTACACGCCGCGCGCGGTGGTGCAACTGATGGTGGCCGTGACCGATCCCCGGCTGGGCGAAATGCTGGAAGACCCCGCGTGCGGCACGGGCGGCTTTTTGGTGGAAGCTTTCGAGCATTTGCGGCAACAGGTGCAGACGGTGGAAGACCGCGAGATGCTGCAACGCTACAGTTTGCGCGGCGGCGAGGCGAAGGCGCTGCCCTATCTGTTGGCGCAGATGAACCTGCTGCTCCACGGCCTGGAAGCGCCGCAAATCGCTTACGGTAACAGCCTGGCGACGCCGCTCAAAGACATCGGGCCGCGCCAGCGCGTGGACGTGATCCTCACCAACCCACCCTTTGGCGGGGAGGAGGAGACGGGCATTCAGGACAATTTCCCCAAAGACAAGCGCACTTCGGAGACAGCGTTGCTGTTCTTGCAGCTTATCATGCGCAAGTTGCGCCGCACGCCCCGGCCCGGCCGGGCCGCCGTCGTCGTCCCCAACGGCACGCTCTTTGCCGATGGCGTCGCGGCGCGCATCAAGGAGCAATTGCTCACGGAGTTCAGCCTGCACACGATTGTCCGGCTGCCCAATGGCGTCTTCGCGCCCTATACCAGCATCCCCACCAATCTCTTGTTCTTCGAGGTGGGCGGCCCAACCCGCGAGCTCTGGGTCTACGAGCAGCCTTTGCCCGAAGGACGCAAGAGCTACACCAAGACCCAACCAGTGCGCTTCAGCGAGTTCGAACCGTTGATTGCGTGGTGGGGAGCGCGGGAAGAAAACGAGCGCGCCTGGAAGGTCAATATCGAAACGGTGCTCAAGTATGACGCCGAGGGCAACCTGCTCTCCGCCAATCTGGATGTGAAGAACCCCCACGGCGGCGAAGACATCGAACATCGCGCGCCAGAAACGCTGGTCGCGGAAATCGTGGCGCAAGAGCGGCAAATTTTGGCATTGATGGAGGAAATAGCGGTGGAGCTGGGAGAGAAGAAGGAACACGACGATTCACAGAGATAGCACAGAGAGGCCCGGAGAAAACTCTGTGTATCTCTGTGTAATCTATCAAGGAGAATGACCTATGGCAGCAGGTTATACGCAGGATCGCGCGGTATTGAACAAACTCACTGAACAGATTATTGGCGCGGCCATTGAAGTACATCGCCACTTAGGGCCAGGGCTGTTAGAATCAGCGTATGAAATATGCCTGGCTTATGAACTTGAACGGCTTGGCTTACAAGTCGAACGCCAGAAACCTTTGCCGCTGGTATACAAGGACATACACCTGGATCATGGCTATCGGATTGATTTGCTGGTAGCGCAACAAGTCATCATTGAATTGAAAGTGGTTGAGAACTTTACGCCTGTCCACACGGCGCAAATACTTTCGTACCTCAAATTCTCTGGTTGTCCGGTGGGGCTGCTGATGAATTTCAATGTGAAGATGCTCAAGGATGGCTTGCGGCGTTTTGTGATGTGAAAGGGAGAAGGGGAGAGGAACACAGAGATACACAGAGGTTGCTCCGTGCTATCTCTGTGTATCTCCGTGTATCGCTCTGTGAATCTCTGTGTTCCTTCGTGTTCTGCTCTGTGGTTTGCTAAAGATTTTTACACAGAGATTCACGGAGATGGCACAGAGAGGCACAGAGAAAATCTCTGTATATCTCCGTGTAAAAATGAGCGGCAAGGAAAGTAAAAATGTCAGATAATTTGAAGCCCGCGCGCGATGCAACGCCCTGGCCGATGGTAAAAATCGGTGATATCACCACCATAATCAAGCGATCCGAAGAACCCTTGCCGGGTGTTAAATACCGTCAAATTGGAGTTCGTCTTTGGGGCCAGGGGGCTTATGAACGTGAAACCTTGGATGGTATAAACACAAAATACAAAGAACTATACCGTGCAGAAGCAAATGATATTATTATCAACAAGATTTGGGCGCGGAATGGGAGCGTGGCGGTTGTTTCTTCAAACCTGGCTGGTTGTTATGGCTCTAGTGAATTTCCCATGTATACTCCAGACATTAACCTACTTGAACCTCAATGGTTCCATTGGATTACTAAAACAGCGTTTTTCTGGCAACAATGTAACGAAAAATCGTATGGCACAAGTGGGAAAAATCGCATTAGACCAGAACGCTTCTTAGAAATCGAAATCCCCCTCCCACCCCTGGACGAACAACGCCGCATCGTCGCCCGCATCGAGGCGCTGGCGGCCAAGGTCGAGGCGGCGCGAGAACTTAAAAAACATACAACGCATGAAACAAGTCATTTATGGAAAATGCTCAGCAGCATTGCACGCAATACAGAAAGCCCAATTAGAACATTGGATGAAATTGTTGAGTTTTGTGATGGTAGACGAGTGCCTCTAAGTGAAGCAGATAGAAACAATCGTAAAGGACCTTACCCATACTATGGGGCAAGCGGCATTATAGATTACATCGATGATTACATTTTTGATGAGGATCTGCTTTTACTTTCCGAAGATGGAGCGAACCTGATCTTACGGTCTAAACCAATTGCTTTTATTGCCAGGGGAAAGTATTGGGTTAATAATCATGCTCATGTCTTGCGTCCTAATCCAGAATTAGTTGACATTAAATTCCTCGAATATGTACTTTCAGATTACAATGTGAGTGAGTTCAACTTTGCTTCAGCACAAGCAAAACTTAATCAGAAGAATGCACGCAAGATAGCCTTCCCTTTGCCTTCTCTCCCTGAACAACACCGCATCGTTGCCCATCTCGACGCCCTGCAAGCCAAAATCGCTGCTGTGCAGCGCCATCAAGCCGCCACGCAGGCCCGCCTCGACGCGCTCATGCCGTCCATTTTGGATCGCGCCTTTCACGGCGAACTCTGATCACGCATTACGCACCACGTTTCACATAGCATTTCAGGAGGTACACAATGGGAGTCATACTGGCTGCGATTTCTGCTGGGGGATTGGTTGGCGTGGGCGATCAATACCTGTGTCTGTTCATCATGGCGATTGCGGCGCGTCTGGGCTTGATCACCCTCAACCCAACGACCGCGTTCATGGAATCCTGGTGGTTCATCGGCATCATGGCCGTATTCTGGGTTATCACCGCGCTACCGGCCTATCTTTCCACGGCCAGCCCTCTCGTGCTCAATGCGGTGAATACGGCGGCGCGTTTTCTCAGCGGCTTTGTGGTGCCCTTCTCTGCGGCGTTGCTTTCGCTCGCAGCGGCGGGAGCGATCGGCACCATGCACCCTGATATGCTCAATGTTCTGGAAACGCTCCGGCTTTTCAACGCCGAGGGGGGGATTGGCGCGACGGGCTGGCTGGTGGCCGGCGGTGGCGGCGCACTGGCCTCTGGCTTGACCGCGATGCGCTTTGTCGCCAAGCCCGGCATTGGCGCGATGACCGGCACGACCGGCCACTTGGCCGCGCCGGCCAATGCTACAGCCGAAAATATCGCCTCGATAGTGCTGATGACGCTGGCCTATGGGCTATCGCAGATCAACCCCTGGTTGCTGGTGGCTTTGATTGTCGTTGTCATCCTGCTGGTAACCATGCTGCTGGGGTTTGCGCTGTATCAGCTCTGGCGATTGCGCTGTGGCGTAGGGCGCGTCTTGCATCTGGCGCAAACCTACCCCAAAGTGGGGTTAGCCGTCATGGCTGAAGCCTTGCTATGGGGATCAGGCTGGCTGGTGTGGAAATACTGGGGGCGCGGAGTTGTCATGCTGGTGTTTTGGGGAGTGTTCGTGAGTGCTATTATCTTGGCTATCCCGCTGTTTTTGCCGTTCGCTATATTCCTGGGCTGTGCATTTATGGGAATCGGACTGCTATCAGCGCGCTCGTTGCTCCGCACCCTGGAGCAAGCGTTGGCGCTCCCGCAATCCTGTCTCCGGCCCACCCAGCGCAGCGAAGTCGCGCCGCAGCCGCTCTAACCGGCAACCCCCGGTGGCTGAGCCTGTCGAAGCCGAGCCTGTCGCAGCCCGGTGGCTGAGCCTGTCGCAGCCCACCACCGCCTTCATGAATTTTCGGACAGATTCTAACAAAAAAGCGCCGACCCCTTCCGGGTCGGCGCTTCACATGCTTCCCACAAAAGCCTCTAGTGTGGACTACATCCAGGTACAGAATTTTCTTCACGCATCACGTTTCACGCTTCATTGTATGTGACTGGCTCTGCGCGGATGAACATACCCGACGCCTTACCGCGCCTCGCCCCGCGTCACAAACTGCATCGTAATCGCCGCGAGGATGAAGAAGATGACCGGCATCAACAGCACCAGCCCGTAGTTCTCGAACTGCTCGATCAGCACCCCGTTTGCAATCGGCCCGGCGATGGCGGCCAGCTGCGAGGCAATGTAGTAAAACCCCGTGAACGTACCGATGTTCGCATCAGAGTCGGAGGTGTCAATAACCATCGGCAAACTGTTGATGTTGACCAAACTCCACGCCAAGCCGCCCACGCCCAGCACAATGCTGATGACGGTGATATTTGGCACAAGATAGCCTACCATCAACAACGCCGCGAAGACCGCCAGCCCCAGCGTGATGGTGCGCTTGCGCCCGATCCGCGCCGAAATGTAGCCGCTCGGCACGGCAAACGCGATGAACGCGATGTAGGAAATGCTCGTGAGCATCGAGGCGCGATCCTCGCTCACGCCCAACACGTTCACCCCATACGAGGTGAAGAACGTCTCGATCGCGTTGTAGCCAAAGAACCACAGGAAAATCGAAAGCATCAGCCACAACAGGCTCTTGCGTGCCTCAGGTGAGATGCGCCGTAGCCCGCGGAAAGCCCCCAACGCCTGCTCTTCCTCACGCTCCTCCGCCGCTACGAGGTGGCGCGGCTCCTGGACGTAGAAGACCAGCATCAAGACGGCAATTGCCATCAGTGCACCGCTGGCGATGAAGGGGAAGGCGATGTTCATCCGGTAGAGGATTGCGCCCAGCAGCGTGATGGTCACGCCGCCCACGCCGCCCATCAGGTTGATGATGCCGTTGGCCTGGCTGCGCAACGGTGAGGGGGTAAGATCAGGCATCAGCGAGATGATCGGCGTGCGAAACGCGGCCATTGCGGTGATGAAGACGCCCACCGCGAGGATGAAGAAAATCAGCGAGCCGCGCAATAGCTCCGTTTGACCGGAGAGCTCCGGCGGAACACCCTTGATGATGTAGGGGATAAGAATGAAGGCCGCAATGGAGATGGGGGCAAGCGTGACGATGAAGGGCTTGCGCCGCCCGCCCAACTTGGGCGCCCAGATGCGGTCACTCAAAATACCGACCAGCGGCAATAAAAACAACGCCACCATATTATCGAGCGTCATAACAAACCCTGTCCAACCGGTGCCCAACCCGAAACCGTTGGTTTTGGTCGCCAGATTCACATCAAAAGCAGCATTGCCCGCCTGGAGAAAAATAGGCACATAGTCGTTGTAAAGCTTCCACATCACACTGGTCCCGAAGAAACCAAAGCCGATAAGTAAGGTCTTGAAGATATCAAATTTGGGCCGCTCAGATTGATTTTCCATAAGACACCGTCCTTAAGTTTGGATTAAACGCAGCTCTAGTTGTAGCATGATTAGGGCAAGAAGCAAATCAGTTACTGTGACAAAATATTCGCCACTTTCGCCGGGGAAATTTAATACCACTACGGATAGTGGTTGATTAAACCATTGAGACACAATATGTGAGGGCTTTGCGAGCCTGAGATTAGGATAGCGAATACTTTAAGATACTAACACGATACCATCGTAGCGGTGGATGATATCGCGCATGGCGCAGAACTGCGCGTTGGGTTCTTCGGCTATCCGGAGTAGGTTTTTTGGCTCGTTGTCGAAGATGCTAATCCGGCAAGCCGGTCATAGCCAGGATGAGGCGCGTAGGTCGCGGCATCAATCGCCACTTGCAAAGGGAAACGTCCGAGTAAGGCATCCACTTCGCCCAGGTGCTCCGTCATCGCTTGTTGCATTTCCAACGAAGCGGCAATCGCATGCAACGCGTGACTTTCGCTGGTGAACAGCAGTATTCCGACGTCCCCCCCAACTTTTGCAGGTCGCCGCCATGCTCTCTGGTCGTCTTGATTAGAATCGCCAGGAACCGATCCAGCAACTTGGTCAATTCTTCCGCCCCGGCTCTGGAAGCGACCTGCGAGAACCGCTCAAATATGGCCGTGAAGCCATCAATATCGGTAAACATAAGGGCACCTTCAAGTAAATTCTAAACACTCTTGATTTTGCAATATATATATGATACAATACATATAAATATATACAAGGAGGCTAATCATGGTTGAAAATGGGCAAATGGCCCCAGAGTTTACCTTGACCTCAGATCAGGGCGAGACAGTGCGTTTAGCGGATTTTCGAGGGCGCAAAGTGGTATTGTACTTCTACCCCAAGGCGGATACGCCTGGATGCACGACCCAGGCCTGTGCTATCCGTGACGGATACCCGCGTTTGCAAGATGCACACATTACCGTGCTCGGCATCAGCCCGGATGCTCCGGCTGCGCTGGCAGCCTTTCGTGAAAAATACGCGCTCCCTTTCCCATTGTTATCCGACCCGGATCATCAGGTAGCTGGCGCTTACGGGGCCTGGGGCGAGAAGAAAATGTACGGCAAGACCTACGAGGGTATCATCCGCAGTCATTTTGCGATTGACGAAGCCGGGCGGGTGACAGATGCTAAAATCCAAGTGAAGCCGGAGACTACTGTGGAGTTGGCATTCCAACTACTGCCGTGAAGGAGCTGTTATGCGCAAAATGACCCGTCGCGAGCTGTTGCGTTGGGGCGCGGGCGGCTTGACCGCAATGATACTTAGCCAGTGTATGCCAAAGGAATTGCGTGATCCCGCACCGCCCCTTGCGCCTTTGCCTGGCGGGCTGGCGACTGTGCCTACAATCCCGCCTTCGCCCACACCACGCAGCGACCAAACCCCAATCTTGTTGCGCAATGAGAATCGCCCCGGATTCTATGTCCGCTACTACAAGCCGTTTCCGCCGGTGGATGTGGATGCCTGGCAGTTGACAATCAACGGGTTGGTGCGCGCGCCACAAGCACTGCGGTTGGCCGATCTGGAGCAGTTCTCGCTCGTCAAGCAACGCTCACGGATGAAATGCGTCGAAGGGTGGTCAGTGGCAGCCCAGTGGGAGGGCTTGCGCCCTGCCGACCTGGTAGCCCTGGTGCAGCCTTTGCCTGAAGCGACGTGGGTACATTTCTATTCGGCTGATGATTATTATGAGTCACTTCCCCTGGATGACTTTCTCGCGGCACGCACTATGTTGGCCTATCGCATGAACGAGATGCTGCTGCCGCCAGAATATGGCGCGCCGTTGCGGCTGATTTTCCCGGACAAGTATGCCTACAAGGGACCAAAGGCCATCACAACCATTACATTTGCCAGCGAATCATTGGGAGGGTATTGGTCTACAGTAGGGCCTTACTCTGAAAGCGGTGATGTGCAGACCAGTGGCGACTATGCTTTGGATTTGCGCGACGCGCGCCAACATGGTGCAGGTGAGGTTTTTTATGAGGATGGGTTCGAATCTACAGAAATCCCGTGAAGCATGCCCTCATTTAGCAGACAACCCAAGGTGCTACCGGTGCGTTAGAATGTTTATAGGACACGGATTTGCATAGATTTCACGGATTGTGTAGTGGCGGCTTTAACCGCTCTGTGCCCGGCCAAAACGCCAAAGATGTTGCTATGAGCAAAATTCACCAATGTACAATTACGCATCAATCCCCGCGCGCCGGGCGAAAGCGATAGCCTGTCGCCGGTTTTCCAACTGTAGCCGCTCCAAAATCTCCCCCATGTGATATTTCACCGTGCGCTCGGTGATAAACAATGCGGTTCCAATTTCCTTGTAGGTCTTGCCCTGAGCTACCAGTTCAAGGATTTCTATCTGACGGGGTGTCAAGTCCGTGTGATCTCTTGCTTCACGGCTTGTGGTTTCCGGGAGCGGCTCGATCGGTAGCTCTTGTGCAAAATCTTGTAATACCTGCGCGGCAATCCCCGGCGAAAGCACCACTTCTCCGCGCATGATATCCGCAATCAGCTGGCTGAGACCATCGGCGCTCAGGTTTTTGAGCAAATACCCGGACGCACCACTCTTGAGCGCCTGGTAGATGTTCTTTTCCTCAGCCGAGACGGTGAGAATGACGATTTTTGTGTCTGGTAAATCACGCTTGATGCGCAGCGTGGCTTCCAAACCGTCACATTCCGGCATATTCAAATCCATCAATACCAGGTCGGGACGTAGGTTGCGTGCAAGATCGTGTGCTTCCAAGCCATTGCGCCCCATCCCTACCACCTCTAGCCCGCGAGCAGACAATAGATTGCGCAATCCTTGTAAAAACAAGGGATGGTCATCCACCAACAAAATCCGCAATTGTGGCAGCGCCTTGAGCGGATGTCGGCGGGGCATATCCACTGTAATCGTCGTGCCGGTGGCGAAGGCGGTTTGCACACTGAAACGTCCCCCCACAGCCTCCGCACGTTCAATCATCACCTGTAGACCCATGTGCGCCTGTGATGGGCCGCGTTCCAGCAAATGCTCGATGGTCAGATTAAAGCCCTGACCACTATCGCTGATAATCACCGTGACCGCCTCGGCATCCAGGCGCAGCGTGACGCACGCTGAGATAGCCCCACTGTGTTGGCGGGCATTATTAAGCGCTTCCCGGATAATATAGAGCAGTTGCGCCTCGGCCTCGGGTTCGGCTAGTATGTCCGGGAGTTCCGCAGGTAAATTCAGTTGAACTTCAAAGCCATATACTTCGGCAAATTGTTTAACGGTCTCGTGTAATTGTGACAAGAAAGGCAGGGCCATTTCTTCCCCACGCTTGAGTCCCAGGATGTAGCCCCGCACATCACTGTGCGCGTCACGGGTGACCTGGCCTAACCGCTCTAACAACTCCGCCGCGATAGTCGGATCATCCTTAAGGTAGTCCAACGCGGCTTGCGATTGCACATTGAGATAGCCGAGCACTTGCCCAATGCCATCGTGCAGATCACGGGCCAACCGTTCCCGTTCTTTGAGGGCTGCGAGCTGTCGCTGATGCTCCAGGATTTGCTCCCGTGCCTGTTTGCGCTCAGTGATATCGCGCCCCACGCTCAGCACCTCTTGCAGATGTCCTGCTGCATCAAAAAATCCCTGATCGTACCATTCGTACCAGGCCTGTGTTCCATCAGGCCAAAGCATGGGCCGCTCGTGTGTGAAGGTTGGCGATTCCGGTGTGAGTTGGGCAAGCACATCTTGTGCCAAACGCTGCTCAGCTTCAAGCAAAAACGTTATGAAGGACTGGCCTAACAGGTCGGCCTCTTGCTGGCCTAGCATGCGGCAATAAGCCGCATTGACGAAGGTGAGGGTAGTATCGGGCAGATAGCGACAGATTACCTCATGTTGTGACTGCACGACAAACTGGTAACGCGCTTCGCTCTGGCGCAATGCTTGCTCGGTGCGTTTGATATTGGTAATATCGCGCACCACGCCGAGATAGGCGTATGTTACGCCGGTTACATTCTGCAACGGGTTGAGTTGCGCCATGAACCAGCGTTCTGCTTCTCCGGCAGCCAAGGGATAAGTGAATACTTGTGTCATCCGGCCCTTGCGTAACGCCGTAATGGCTTGCTCCAATTGCTCACTCACTGCGGGCGGCAGAACCTCTCGATACGAGCGTCCCAGAAAATGTTCCGGGCGCATATAGAGCTCCGCGGCTTTGGTGGGCTGATAATACTCGCTGAAGCGACCTTCGCGGTCAATGACAAAAACGTAATCTTGCATTGAGGCTAAGAGTGCGCTCAATCGCGCCTCGCGTGCGCGGAGCGTATTCTCGGTGTGCTTGCGCGTGGTAATGTCTTGCCCTAACAGCATCCACCCCTTGAGCTGCTCCCGATTATCGCGCAACGGCCAGCTACGCCATTCGTAATGTGTGTGCGTGTCAGCATGATAGCGCGTGGTCTCGATGAACGGGGAAGCCTCGGTTTGCAGCAGTTCGAGCAGCTCAGGATAAGGCCCTAACAAAACCGTCACCGGTAAGGGGAGTGCCACCGGTTCTGCCAGGTCGAGCAGTTGCCGCGCGGCACGATTTATATCCACCAGTGAGTGCCGCTCATCCAACACAAAAATAGCCGCTTGCATAGTTTCGAGTAGCAGTTCGCGCGCCAGAGGTTTGACCGCAAACAGCCGGTAATGGTAGAGACTAATAAAAAATGCGCCGCTCGCCAGCATGAAACTAATAGGGGTATAATCCTTCCGCAGCCAGGGGAAAATACGCAACAAATACACCAGGCTGATAGCGATAGGTAGCAAGCTGCCTATTACGAGCCAGATATACTGCGCTGAGCGCGGTTTGCTCCGGCTTACGTGCTGGTGCAGAAACAGGCCTGTACCCAGCAGTGTCAATCCATAACTGTGCATGATAAACACCCAAGCCCAAGCGCCGCGTGTGATGATTTGCATTGCCAGCAGGCCGTCTATAGGAATAAAAATGTAGGCCCGCCAGATCAACTGATGCACATCGTTGGTCCATACCAAGGCTACGGTAATGAGTGGTATAAGGAAAGTCCATTCTATGTAGCGCCAGGGAAAGTAAGAATGTTTTTTCGTGTACGCCAGTGCGAAGATTAACCATAGCGGTGGGGTAAACATAGCAAAAAGGTAAGTAAGCTTGGCCCAGAACAAGGTACTTTCAGGTGTAGGGGCGATGAGCTCCAGCGTATTGCATACTAGCCAGCCAACAATCGCAAGTGCTAAACGCACTAGCGCGCACGCCTCGCGCGGCGCTGCGGCACGATGTGCCCAGGCATACAATGCTATATTGATACAAGCAATCGCTGCCAACGCTGCAAGTGCGGTAAAAAGCGTATACTGTAAGTGGTAAGCCATACCTTTATTATAAATGAGTATAGGACAAACAAAAGGCATTATTCGGTTACAAATGTGTAAGAGTTAGGCCGTTCCAAGAAAATAAACTATCCAGGTTTTGACGCTGGCGCAGGAACTTTCTTGTGATGTGGCGTGCTTTAAATCTTGGAACTACCTTAGGAAGCACTTGTGATACGTCGGTTAGTGGTTTTTGCTGACATGCCGATTAGCGCGCGCGCTCCTTGCCAGCGGCCCAAAAGCAGGTAGAATGCCTTTCTATTATGGAAGGTGAAAATCTGCTCTCCGGTCAGGCGCGACAGATGACACGCGCGGCAGCGTTAATCTCTCTGGGCAACATCGTTAGCCGTGTGCTAGGGCTGCTCCGGGAGATGGTCAAGTCATACTTCTTTGGCGCGGGCGGCGCGGTGAGCGCCTTTGACGTAGCCGCGCAGGTCCCCACCATGCTCTACGACCTGCTCACCGGCGGTATGTTGAGCTCTGCCCTGGTGCCGATCTTCTCCGATTACGCACGCCCGGAGAAACGCGCGGCCCTCTGGGAACTGCTTAGCCTGCTACTTTCACTGTTGGGGTTATTCCTCGGCGGTGCGGTGGTGCTCATCGAGTTCGCCGCACCGACTGTAGCACAAGTATTGAGCGGTGGGCTAGACCCCGAATACCTCGCGCTCGCCGCCGAGATGATCCGTATCACTACGCCAGCGATCCTCTTCCTCAACATCGCGGGGCTGCTGTCCGCCGCGCTCTACGCACTACAACGCTTCGAACGCCCCGCCTTCATCGGAGCCGTTTCCAACGCCACCCTCGTCATCGCGGTAGTGCTATTGGGACGCACCGCCCTTGGGCCGCGCAGCCTGGCCATAGGCCTGCTGATAGGCAGCATCGCGCAAGTCGCGCTGCAATTGCCCGCGCTCCGGGGTGCGCGCTTACGCTTTGTCTCACCGTTTCACGGCCACCCAGCGTTAGCGGCTATCGGGCGGTTGTACTTACCCATCGGCCTGGGGTTGATCGTGGATCAGGCCGCCGTCGCGCTCAGCTACAACCTCGCCTCGCGCACTGGGCCTAGCGGCATCGCCTGGATGAAGTACGCCGCCACACTAATCCAGTTTCCGCTAGGCATGGTGGTTACAGCCGTCTCAGTCGCCATCCTGCCGGCCCTGTCCCGTTACGCCGCCGACGCCGAAGAAGAAGCATTCCGCGCGACGCTGGCCCAGGGCTTACGGATGGTATTGATACTCATACTCCCGGCCACGCTGGCGATGCTGGCGCTTACCGAACCGCTAGTTGCGTTGATTTTCCAGCGGGGCAATTTTAGCAGCGCCGACACAGCAGCCACGGCCCAGGCATTGCGTTTTTCGCTCTTGGGATTAGTCTTCGCTGCACTCGATCAACCCTTAATTTTTGCCTTCTACGCACGCAAGAACACCTGGACTCCGGCACTAGTCGGCGTGGTCACGGTGTTGCTATACACAGGATTGGCGTTAGGGCCTACCCTATTGCACGCGCCCCGCCTGAGCGAACTCATTCTTGCCAACTCACTCAAACTTGCAACCCACGCTCTCCTGATGCTCTACTTATACAAGCGCATGAGCGGTTCGCTCCGACGCTATCGTGTAGGTCATGCCGCAGTGTTAGCATTGCTGGCCTCCACATTGATGACGTTACCCCTGTTGGGCGTTTCTAATCTGTTGGCGGATGCGCGCTTCCGCGCGGCTGCGCTACTCCCACTTACTGCAACTGGCATGCAGCTATCCGACTGGTTGACTGGTGCGCCCGGCTTGCTGTTCCAAATTGTGCTAGCCGGGGGTACCGGCGGCATCTGTTATTTATGGATCATTCAACGCATGGGCCTAGAAGAAATCATGCTCTTACAGACCATGATTGTGCGTCGCTGGCAAGGTCTCTGGCGGCGATAATACCGGAGGCTTACACGTGCATCCCTGAGCCTGTCGCAAGGTACGCATTGCGTAAGGTCTGTCCGAAAACGACGGAGCAGCTGCTCTGCATGACATAATGATTGAGGGAGAAACACTTGATGAAGCACCAAGTCTGGTTATGGCTGCTACTGCTGACACTGCTAGCAGGTTGCACAGCCCCGGCTGCACCCGTAGCAGAACCGCTACTGATTCTCTGGCATTCGTTCAATGGCGCAGAGCGCCAGGCCCTCCAAAGCATCAGCGACGCTTTCAACGCGGATAATCCCTGGGGCCTGCATCTGGTCGTGGAATACCAGGATCAGATTTTCGAGAAAGTCGCCGCTGCAACGCCGGAACAGCGCCCTGACCTGGTTGTAGTATGGCCTGAAATGATGGATATATATCGCCAGGCCGGGCTGTCTGCCGATCTAACGCCCTTACCACCAGGGCTGCACTTTGATACTGATGATCTACTGCCCATGGCACGGGCCTTGTTTAGCACACAAGGAGAACTCCAGGGGATTCCTTTGGGACTAAGCACCTATCTCATCTACTACAATGCCGATTGGCTCAGTGATTTAGGTTACAACCAACAATCACCCACCTGGGAGGACTTACGTCGTGCGGCATGTGCCGCCAGCGATCCACTCAAGGAACAAGTAGGGCTAGGCTTACCCACCAGCGCTGGAGCCTTGATGGCACAATTAGCCGCCAGTGGCGCGCAACTAAGCGATGCGGAAGGCAACTACACTCTTTTTAAGCCAGAGACGCTAATCGCGGCGGCCAACTTACACTTCCTGTTAGCAGATCGCTGCGCCGGACAATATATACTCGCCGCAGAGGGCGTGAATCAGTTGAACGATCACCAAATCGCTATGCTCATAGATTCCAGCCAGCGCCTGATGGAAATAGAACAACAGCGTATCCAGGGCCGCCGTTTCTCGCTCTCACTAGGGCCAGTGCCGGCCATAGATGGTCCTGGGCCAACACTCTGGTACGGGCCGGGATTACTGTTATTAGCCCCTGAAGGCCCCCGTCGCCAGGCAGCCTTACAAGCGATGAATTGGTTTATATCGCCCGAAGCACAGCAAATTTGGCGCACAACCACCCAACAATTGCCCGTCCGCCGCACCCTGCTAGAAACATACCTGCAAGACAATACTGACCACACCACAGGCGAAAACGCGCTTTTTGCCCTCACGCTTGAGGCAGCGGATACCGGGCAGTGGGCGATTTGGCCCAATCATCCCAACGCCGCCGGTTGTCGCGCGGCACTATTGGAAGGCATGTTCCACATGGGGCAAACCACCGCGCCAGAGGCGTTATTGATTACGATTCAAGCCCAATGCAAAGGGGTCGAGCCATGAGTAATTCCTATTCAGCATGGTTGGCAACAGCGCAAGCCATTATCACAGAGGCAAGCCCGTTACTGCATAGGGCTTGGGGACAAGCCCATACTGTCCACAATAAAGGTGTGCGCAACATCGTCACCGAAAGCGACGTGGCTGTAGAGCAATTGGTGCTGCAACGCCTACGCGAGCACTTCCCCGACCATGCCATCACCTCCGAAGAGGCCGGGGCGCAAACTAGCAGCGCAAAAGTACGTTGGATACTCGATCCGTTGGACGGGACGACTAACTTTTCCCGCGACATGCCGCTGTTTTGCATCTCACTGGCCGCAGTAGTGCATGACGAACCGGTCGTGGGCATCATCCACGATCCGCTGCGCGGGCATACTTTTGCAGCCTTGCGCGGGGGTGGCACCACGCTTAATGGGCAAGCCCTGCACACATCCGGCATTACCCACCTGCATGAGGCCATGTTCGCGGTGGACTGGCCGCGCGACGAGACGCTACGACGCACCATGCACGGATTGACAGGCAAAATACTTGCGCGCGGGCGTACTTTACGCGCACTTGGTACGGCAGCGCTGGCAATGACCTACGTCGCTACCGGCTGGCTTGATGTATATGCCGCGCTTAGCTTAAGCGCGTGGGATCAGGCGGCGGCGGGCCTGCTAGTGCAGGAAGCCGGAGGGTGTGCAGCGACACTCTCTGGCGCACCCTGGACGATTCACGCGCCTGATCCGCTGTTCACGGCCACGCCACAATTGCTGACCGCGTTCCGTAGATTGCAAAGTGAGGAGAACGATGCGTAAGTTACGCACCTGGTTGCTGTGGAGTTTGATGATATGTCTGGCAGTCAGTAGCCTTCCACTACGGGCACAAGCTGACAGCGGGCAAGAATTGTACGCGCTGATCAATCAGGCCCGGTTAGGCTCTGGCCTACCGCCGCTAGGCTGGTCTACACGCCTTAGCGAAGCCGCACAGCGCCACGCCAACGACATGGCTACCAATCGCCTCATCCAAAGCGACGGCTCGGATGGTTCCACCTATCGCCAGCGTATCCGCGACGCTGGCTATCGCGCCTGGAACGAGGGGCTGATCGTTTACGAGACATTCTGGGTCGGCTTAGGCGGCGCTACCAACACTATCAACTGGCTTCAAGCCAATGCCTGGAGCGCCTTTAGTGATGAACGTTACCGCGAGGTGGGTATAGGTTATGCCACCGACAACCAGGGGGTACGCTACTTCGTCATGAATCTGGGCGCGCGCCCCAACGTGCTGCCCATTTTCATCAACGATGGTGCTCCCACTACCGATTCGCCCCAAGTCGCCGTCCGCCTGACTAACGAGGAAACTGAGCCGCTGGGAGAGGGTAACTGGATCGGCAAAGCCATTGAAGTACGGCTAAGCAATACGCCACAGTTCGAGGATGAACCCTGGCAACCATGGAGCTCGCTGTTGCCGTGGGAACTGGATGGATCACAGCCGGGCGAGTATGCCGTTTATGCGGAGTTCCGTGACGGTGCCGGGCGTATAACCCAATCACAAGACACAATCCGGCTGGTGTCCAGCGGACAAACCGAAATCACTCCCGTCGCGCCCGGTACGGCAGAACCACTTGTCACACCTACCGAAACGCCGGAAGAACATATTACACCACTGCCGACACCCGCCCCCCCCGATCTGCCGACCCTTCTGCCGCCGGAAATCATTACAACCCCAGAGTCTGTCGCGCCGACGCCGACACCGCTGCCCCCAGTGGAAATACCACCTATTACACCGCATCCTACCTGGACGCCGTTACCGGTGGCCCTCCCGGTCGAGACGCAACCGGTGGACTGGCCGCTACTGATGGTGTTTGTCTTGCAGGGTTTCGCGCTGCTTCTAGGGATGGCAGCCTTCCTCAAACGACACTAAACACGCACATAGGAGAAAAAACGATGCACCGGTTGCGCAAACACCCGGCCCTGCGCAAGGGGCTGCTTATTTTTCAAGACTATCTTTTGATTACCGTGGGAGCTGTGTTATTGGCAGTCAATGTCAACATGTTCCTGGCACCCAATCAGGTAATCTCCACCGGCATCACCGGTCTGGGAATGCTGGCAAACTATCTCTGGGGCTGGCCCATTGGGCTGGTGACGCTGCTACTCAACTTGCCGCTGCTGCTGGCCGGAGTGCGCTGGGGGGGGGGATTACGCTTTTTTCTTGGCACGATCTATGCAGTGCTGGTGATGACACTCATGATTGATTGGTTAGCGCCGTTTATCCCTCCAATCCTCGGCGATCCGCTAATTTACACCCTGTTCGGCGGTTTACTGGATGGGATCGGCATTGGACTGGTAGTGCGCAGCCGAGCGACCACTGGCGGCACAGATATTGTAGCCCAGTTATTGAATCGCTATCGCGGGATGCCATTCGGGCAAGTCTTCATGGTTGTCAACAGCATAATCCTAATGGCAGGGGCCATCGTAGTGGGACTGGTCCCCGTGCTGTACGCGCTCATCGTCAACTTCGTTTCTGCGCGGGTGGTGGATATGGTACAGGAAGGCGTGCGTTACGCGCGCACGGTGTTCATTGTCTCCAATAAGAATGAGCAAATCCGCCAGCGCATCTTCCAAGAGTTACACCGAGGTATCACCATTTTCGACGCACGCGGCGGTTACACGGCGACGCCCCGGCCCGCCCTCTATGTGGTCATTTCGCGCCCAGAGCTCACTACGCTCAAGCGGTTAGTCGCAGATATTGACCCCCAAGCCTTTATCGTAGTTTCGGAGGCGCAAGAGGTGCTCGGTGAAGGTTTCAAGCCAGTGCAAGAACTGGCTACCTGAACTGGGAACAGCGAATATGCTGGTGATAGTGCCTTCAAGTCTCAGCGATTAGAGTAACGCATTTACAAACGTGATTAGCGTGGCTATACGCTATACCGGCTGGCGGTATCTTCCACAGATACGAGAGTCTCAACTGCATTGCACCTCATAAAACTACATGCTTACCTCCGCGCTACATGTTTAGCCTTGTTGATCTTGCCCCCCAGTTACTGCGGGTTCTCTGATCCTCTTCTTTCTCCGCTGCGCTTGCTTGCAGACACGACTGGACTATACTCTATCTATGGAAAAGCAACAAAAAGCTATCTCCAAATGGCGCAAGGGATTGTTGATTACGGTCGGTGTTGTGAGCGTGAGCCTGGGCTTCATCGGGATTTTTATTCCGCTGTTGCCCACCACGCCGTTCCTGCTCTTGGCAGCAGCCTGTTTCATCCGCAGTTCCGAGCGGCTGCATCACTGGCTCATGCACCACAAGTGGATGGGGCCTTACATCTACAACTACTACCACCATCGCGTGATGTCGGTGCGCACCAAGGTCTTCACGCTGGGGTTACTGTGGTTGACCATCGGCTATACCGCGCTAATGGTGATAGAGCGATTATGGGTGCAGGTGCTGTTGTTTATCATCGCTGTGGGCGTGACCATACATCTGGCACTGCTGCGCAGCCACGTCCCGAAGCAGGAATCGTAGCCTGGCGCATGGCTTAGAATCTATCCGAAAATTCACAAAGGCGGTGGTGGGGTTCGGCAGGCTCACCCACTGCCTGCCGAACCCCACCGCCGGCGGAATTTTTCTATTTCTGGGACACCTTATCACGCCTTGCCGCTAGGCTGGCTTGTCAAAAGCGGTAGCGAAGCTGCTTATATGAGTTCAAAGTCAAAGGGTTCACCATGACCGATAATTTAGGTAAATTCACCCCCGCCTCGCAGGAGGTGTTGCGCTGGGCCAGGGATGAAGCGCTACACATGGGCCATGCTACCATCGGGCCGGAGCATGTTTTTCTAGGGCTACTCCTGGAGGCAAACGGCCTGGGCGGACGCTTACTGCGCGATATGGGCGTCAATCCCACCGTAGTGCAAAGCGCTGTCGAACGGCTCTCGTTAGCATCAACGCCCCGCACGCCACATGAGATTGAACTGCGCCAAAGCACCAAACTGTTGTTACAAATCGCTGTGGATGAGGCCAAACGCCGCAACAACCCCGCCGTGGATACGCAACATCTGCTATTAGCGTTGCTACGTCAACAGGAGTGGGTGGTATTGGCGATTCTCGAACAGTTCAACCTGCGGATTAGCCTGGTGCGCCGCCGCACCGAACAGCTGGCCGCCGAGCCAGTAGCCGCTGCGCCGCAGGGCGCTAAACCCACCGGCAAGCAGCGCGAGGCTACCCTGTTGGAACAGCTCACGGTAGACCTCACCGCGCAGGCCCGCGAGGGGCGCCTCGACCCGGTCATCGGGCGGCAGAAGGAAATCGAGCGGGTGATTCAGATTCTCGCGCGCCGCACCAAGAACAACCCCGCACTCATCGGTGAGCCGGGCGTGGGCAAGACCGCCATCGTCGAAGGCCTGGCGCAGCGCATTATTGCCGGCGGCGTCCCTGGCCCGATCCTCAACAAGCAAGTAATCCAGCTCGATGTAGGCGCGCTGGTAGCTGGCACGATGTATCGCGGGCAGTTCGAAGAACGAGTCAAGAAACTGCTGGAAACCCTCAAAGGCTCTAACACAATCCTCTTCATTGACGAAGTCCACATGCTTGTTGGCGCGGGCGCAGCCGGTTCTGCACTCGATGCGGCCAACATCCTCAAACCCGCTCTGGCGCGCGGCGAGCTGCAATGTATCGGCGCGACCACGTTGGATGAATACCGCAAGCATATCGAATCCGACGCAGCGTTGGAGCGGCGCTTCCAGCCGGTGATGGTGGAAGAGCCGACTGCGGAGCAAACCTTGGGCATTCTGCGCGGCATCAAACACACCTACGAGCAGCATCACAACTTACGCATTAGCGATCCCGCTTTGCAAGCAGCAGTACAGCTCTCCTCGCGCTATGTGAGCGACCGCTTCTTGCCCGACAAGGCGATTGATGTAATGGACGAGGCCGCCTCACGGGTGCGGATGTACAAGTCACCCAGCGCCCAGCGGCTGCAAGGCGTGTTCGAGACGTTGCAAGATGTGCGTTTGCAACAGGCGCAGCTCAAAGGCGCTGGGGGCGACGCCAACGAGCAATTGGCGTTGCGTATCCAGGAACGCGATCTTGAAAACGAGCTTGAAGCGTTACGTGCCTGCACGGCTCAGGATGAAGACCTTAGCGTTGAGCCGGAGGACATCGCCGAGGTAGTGGGGATGTGGACAGGCATCCCGGTCAACCAGCTCGCCAAAGCAGAAACACAGCGACTGTTGGAGATGGAAACTACTTTACGTCAACGTATCGTGGGACAAGACGAGGCTATCGCTATGCTGGCGCAAGCGGTGCGCCGTGCGCGCGCGGGCCTCAAGGATCCACAACGGCCCATTGGCTCATTCATCTTCCTCGGCCCAACCGGGGTGGGCAAGACGGAGCTGGCAAAGGCCCTGGCCGAGTTCCTCTTCGGCAGTGAGGATGCGTTGTTGCAGCTGGATATGTCCGAGTTCATGGAGCGGCACGCGACGGCGCGACTGGTGGGGGCGCCGCCCGGTTATGTGGGTTTCGATGAGGCTGGGCAGCTCACTGAGACCGTCCGCCGCCGCCCCTACACGCTGGTCGTCTTCGATGAGATCGAGAAGGCACACCCGGACACCTTTAACTACCTGCTGCAAATCATGGAAGAGGGCGCGCTGTCTGACGCGCGCGGGCGCAAGGTGGATTTCCGCAACACATTGATCATTATGACGACAAATGTGGGCGCGGATGAGATTCGCCGCCAGGGGGCGCTGGGGTTTGCCGTGCAGCGAGATGTGGTACGCGAAAGCGCCGTTGCCTACGATGATATGCGCAAGAAGCTCCTGGATCAGCTGCGCAAGCTGTTCCGCCCGGAGTTCCTCAACCGCGTGGATGGGGTCATCGTTTTTCACACACTCACTCGCGACCACATCCACGACATTGTGTGGTTGGAGCTGGAGAAGGTGCGGCAGCGGCTCGCGGAGAGCCAGCTCGCGCTGGAACTGACGAGCCGCGCGCAGGACTGGCTGACCGAACATGGCTACAGCGACGAGTACGGCGCGCGACATCTCAAACGCCTGATCCAGCAAGACGTGGAGACGCCGCTCTCCGATGCGCTACTGGGCGGGGACTTCCTGCCAGGCGATACAGTGGTGATTGATACCGACGAAGAGAGCGGTTTGGTGCTACGCCCCGCGCACATTGCAGAGGCGGTCATCGAAGTCTAAAACGCAAAGCGGGAAGGCGGTAGTTTCGACAGGCTCAACCACCGCCTTCCCGCATCACGTTTCACTCCCCCAACGCTTCAATAACCGTCGCCACTAAATCATAACGACCAAAAGCTGGGGTGAGGTAGACGCCCTGCACGCCTGGCGTGTGACGCAGCTGCCGCAGCAGGTCTTGCGCCATGCGCACCCCGGCTTGCGCGGCCTCCTCGCCCGCCGCGTGCATTTGCTCCCGCACTGCCGCCGGGACAGTAATCCCCGGCACCTCGTTGTGCAAGAACTCCGCGTGCCGCGCCGAGTATAGCGGCAACATCCCCACAATTAATGGAATAGAGAGCGCCCCATAGCGCGCCGCGTAAGCCGCCAAGAAGTGCTGGAGAATGTCCGGGTCATAAATCGGCTGGCTGATGGCGAAATCCGCCCCGGCGGCAACCTTGTCATGCAGATTCTCCAACGCGTGCTCCATCTCTTCCAGGGTGGGATTGCACGCTACGCCGATGCTAAACGCGGTCGGTTGGCCGATTTTGCCCCCGGCATAGTCAATCCCCTGATTGAGTTTTTCTTTGATAAGCTGGATGAACCCGACCGGCGTAAGGTCGTAGAAGTCGTGCGTCTCCGGGTAGTCGCCAATGGCGACTGGGTCCCCCATCACCACAAACAGGTTGCGCGTACCCAGCGCGTGGGAGGCCAGCAGGTCGCTCTGCAAGCGGAGCAAATTGCGCCCGCGCAGCGGGAAGTGCAGCACGGTATCCAGACCCACCTCGCGCTGCACAAGACTACAGACGGCCCAGGGAGCCATGCGCAGCCGCGCCATGGGGTTATCGGAGATGTTGACCGCATCCGCGCCAACGGATTGAATGGTGCGGGCGGCTTCCAGCAGGCGGGCGATGTGGGGGCCTTTGGGCGGAATGAGCTCGACGGTGATGACGAACTTGCCGGCGGCCAGCTGCTGCGCGAGAGGGCTAGGCGCATCGGCGGCGAGCGGAGCTTCGGCGACGACTGGCGTGAGCGAGGGAACCGCAAAGCGCTTCACGCTGCCCGGATCGTCAAGCGCACGCCGCATCATGGCGATATGCTCCGGTGTGGTGCCGCAACAGCCGCCCACCAGCCGCACGCCATGCTCGATGAAGGCCAGGGTGTAGCTGGCGAAATACTCCGAGGTGGCCGGATAAAAGAGCCGCTCGCCCTTGCGACTGGGCATCCCGGCGTTGGGCATGGCCGCGAGGTACGGCGGTCCATCGCCCACCACCTCGCGCAGCCCATAGAGCGCCTGGAGCACGCCCTCCGGCCCGGTGCCGCAGTTCGCCCCGATGACATCGGCCCCGGCTTCGGTCAACGCTGTGGCTACCTGCTGCGGTGTGTGGCCCAGCGGGGTTAGCCCCTCATCCAGGAACGTGGCGCACGCCACGACGGGGAGATCGCACACCTCGCGCGCGGTCTGGATCGCCACCACCAGTTCCTTGAGGTCGGAGAAGGTCTCTAGCACCAGCACATCCGCGCCGGCCTCCGCCAGGGCGACGAATTGCTCGCGGTAGACGGCAGCGGCTTCGGCGGCGCTCAGCCGGCCCAGTGGGATGAGCTTCTGCCCGGTAGGGCCAACGGACGCGGCGACCAGCACCGGGCGGAAGAAGGAATCCACCACGCGGCGGGCCAGCTGCACGCCGAGCTGGTTGAGTTCCGCCACACGTGCCTCCTCGTGGTAGCGCGCCAGGCGCACGCGGTTCGCGCCGAACGTGTTGGTCTCGATGATGTCTGCGCCCGCCTCGATGTAGTGGCGGTGAATTTCGGCCACCCACTGCGGGCGGTTGATGTTGAGCGTATCAAGCGAGCGCTCAAACGAAGCCCCGTAAGTGTAGAGCATCGTCCCCATTGCGCCATCCAGCAGGCGCGGCTTCTCGGCCAGCCAGGCCAGGAATGTTTCGCGGGTAGTTGTTGAGTTCATGTTTATATCTCCCCTTCGGTTTCAAATCTCAAATCTCAATTTGCGATTCGCCATTCTCCATTCGCATTATAACCCTGTTGCGCGGGACTCAAAGCGACGGCCAGCAGCGCGGTGACGATGGGGATAGCGGGCAGGTAGAAGCGGTCATAGGCGATAGGGCCGGGCAGGATGAGGAGATAGGTCACGCTTCCGAGCAGCAGCGCGGCGATGGGCCACGTCCACCGCAAGCGCCACGCCCCGCGCAGGGCCAGCCACCAGACGGCCACACGCCCGGCGAGCAAGCCCCACCAGAGCAACGCAGCATCGAACGGCGGCGATGCGATGCGCTCGATCCAGAGTGCGTGCAGCGCGTCGCCCACCGCGCCCATGCGCAACGCTGCCCCCATCCGCGCGCCAATATCGCTGATGCGCCCGGTGCTTTCCCAGCTGCGCCCGGTGAGCGCGACATACCAGGTGCGATGCCCCACATCGCGCAAGCTGCGCGCCACACCGTGCCAGTGCGCCCGCGCAAAGGCCGCCGAGTGTGTGGATACGAGCTCGCGCGCCGCCGCTGCAATGCGCGTCCGTTGCACCTCCTGTTCCGCGCAAGTTACGGTAGTATCGCTGCCTGCTGTTTGCGCTATTTCCAGGTACAGGGCTTCCCACGTCTCCGTCCAGGGTTCGGCGGAGATGCCGCGCACCTCAGCCAGCGTCGCTACAGCGCTGACCCGCGCCAGGTTCTCCTGGAATGCGGTCGAGACTGTCCAGCGGCCCAGCAGGGCATAGTTGCGCGCCATCCAGGGGAGCAGAACGGCAATGAGGGCGAGGGCAAACCAGAGGCCCGGCTGCCGTCCTCGAATGGTGCCACGAATGCACGAATATAGGCTAGATACGGTACATTTGTGTATTCGTGGTCTGATTCGTGGACGGCTGATGAACATCAGCCCCGCAACAGCTACCGCCAGATACAGCACGTTGGGCTTGATGAGGATGCTCGCGCCCCAGAGCGCGCCCGTGAGGGCTGCGCGGCGTGCGTTGGGCCGTTGCAAGGTGTGGACGGTCGCTCCTACCGCCGCCGCCAGCACGGGCAGCAGCAGCGTCTCGGCGAAGAGGACGCCGGTGTAGCGTTGTGTCGAGCCGTTGAGCGCGTAGAGCCACGCGGCCAGCGCGCCAGCGCGCGGCCCGGCCAGGGAACGCCCCAGACGGGCCGCCAGTGCCGCCGTCAGCCCTTCGAGCAGCAGGTGCAGCAGGACGATGCGCGCCGGATCCATACCTAGCAGCGCGTAGCCCCCGGCGATGAAGGCGGGGTAGAGGGGCGGGCGGATGGCGTCCGGGCAGAAGGGCGGATCCCAGGCCAGGACGAAGCCTTCTCCGGCAAGCAGGTTGCGGGCGAGCAGGTGGAAGCCCTCCGCATCCACCGGGGCGAGCGGGGCGGCAGGGAAGCGCGCGAGCCACAGGGCGCGCAAGGCCAGGGTCGCCAACACCGCCGCGAGCGTCCAGTGGGCGGCTACCGGTTGCGGGCGGCGATGAGCCGTAAGCCCTCCAGCGTGAGGCCCACATCTACCGCATCGAAAGCGGTGGTGAGCGGGGCGATGAGGCGCGATAGGCCGCCGGTCGCCACAACGTGCGCCGTGCCGCCCAGCTCTGCGCGGATGCGGGCGCATAGCCCTTCGATGAGGCCCACATAGCCCAGCACGATGCCGGAGCGGATGGCATCTACGGTGTTAGCACCGATGGCGTGCAGCGGGGCGGCCAGCGCGATGGCGGGTAGTTGGGCCGTGCCGCCCGCAAGTGTAGAAGCGGCCAGGTTCAGCCCCGGCGCGATGGCGACACCCAGAAATTCGGCACGAGCGGAGATAGCGGTAAGCGTCGTAGCTGTGCCGAAATCCACCACGATGCACGCGCCGCCGCAGCGCGCGTAAGCCGCCGCAGCGTTAGCGATGAGGTCTGCGCCCACCTCGGCGGGATTGTCTACGGCGAAGGTGAGGCCGGTAGCTATCTCCGGGCCGACGACAAGCGGCGCGGGGAAGCCATTGGCGGCGAGCAGCTCCCCGAATTTGCCGGTAAGGGCAGGGACGACGCTGCTGAGGATGACCTGGTCGAAATCCGCGACGGGGAACTCCGCGTCGCGTAACAGCGAGCGGAGGAGCGTGCCGTACTCATCAGGCATCTTGGCCGGGACGGTCTGCACCCGCCAGGTACGCCGCCAAGAGGCCCCATCGTATGCGCCGAAGACGATGTTGGTGTTGCCGATGTCAATTGCGAGTAGCATTGAAGTACCTCCGAGAATATGCACGTTCGGGCAAGGCAATCCTTGCTTTGTCAGACTCGACCAGGCGCTTTACCTATCCAACAAATCCACCCATACGGGGCCTAGCGGGGATTACCTCGCCCTAACCATCCCGTAAATCCTATGATTATCTCACGCAAAGGTATAAAGAAAATTTGTCTGCCGTACATTTTCCAAGTGCATTCAGTTTTAGCCACGAATTAGCATGAATTTTACGAACTTCTTATTGTTTTCGCGCTAATTCGAGTGAATTCATGGCAAAAATCTACAAATGTACGGTAGCAAAAAGAAAATCAAAAAAACTTAACGGCTTAGCCGAGATTCCCAACGGTCTCAATCGCGTGTACTTCGACCCAGGTGGCGAGATTTTCTGGATCGGCGGTGTAGGTGTTTACGTGTCGGCTGGGCCAGACACTCAGACCACAATCTCATGAGTGCCAATATCGGTGCCAGTGGCGTGCGCCTGAATACGGGCAAGGCTCACAAAGGGATGTACTGCTTCATGTGATGCGATGGTATCTTGGAGTTTACGACGACCCAACTGACTCATATCATCCCCCTGAAATGAAAAAAATGGGCGTCAGCCGCACGGTTACAAAAAGGCATAGATTACTATCGGGGTCGGCGTATGCCAGCATACGCACGTCACCAGTGACGAAACCAGCGTAACCGAAAACTAAATTCAACCACGGGGCATATATCCACCAGTGCAAAGGGCCGGCTTGTGTAGCTGATGACCAGGATTATACCCGCAGGCCCCTGTTTCATAAGATAGGAAACCTGCGTCCGCACGGGTGGGTAAATTCAACCCGACCTTTTGGAGGTTAATGTACTGTAGGAAAAAAATCAACCAAACAACATCACCACAGTTACGATGGCCTGCGGCTCAGAACAACGCTAGCTGCGCAGCCTGCGGCGGGGGTGTATAGTCTTCCGCCTGAGATTGATCTTCCAGCAATTCCCGCAAGCGCGCGAAGTCTTCTTCCACAGTAGGCCGCAGGCTCGGTTGATGCAGGGCTGCGGCCGGGTGGTACATGGGGAAGTAGACCTGCTCACCCAGTTTACGCGCCTTGCCATGCACGAGCGAAATCTTCTCGTTGGGGAACGCGCGCGCCATCGAGTGCCGCCCCAGCGTGACAATGACGCGCGGGCGGATAATCTCAATCTGCTGGTCGAGGTACGCTTTACACGCTTCCACCTCCTCCGGCTGCGGGTCGCGGTTGCCGGGCGGACGGCACTTGAGGACATTGGTGATGAAGACCTTATGGCGATCAATGCCAGCCTGGGCCAGCAAATCGGCAAGAAACTTGCCTGCCGCGCCCACAAACGGCACGCCCTGCTGATCCTCGTGGAAACCGGGGGCCTCGCCAATGAACATAATGTCGGCATTCAGCGGGCCGATACCGGGCACAGCATTCGTGCGACCGACATGCAACGGACAACGCTCGCACTGCCGGATCTCGGCATGGACACATTCCAAAACGACTTGAGGGTCTGTTTCCATTATGTACCTCCGTGGAGAAGCAGCGAGTCAGCGAAAAGGCGAAAAAGCGATAAGGCGCGTGAAGCGTGGTTTTCTTCACGCATCACGTTTCACATCCAAAATCTAAAATCGAAAATCCCGCGCCAGGGCCTTGCAACGGTCGGTCAGGAGTTGCTGGAAAAGCACCAGCGGGGGCGGATCGAGACGCATCAGATAAGCATCTTCACCATCTGCGTAGTAACGGTGCATGGTGGTATACACCTCGAAGCCGTATTTGCTGTAGAGCGCTTGCGCCACACGGTTGGAGACGCGCACTTCCAGCATGAGCGACTGCGCGCCCGCATCCAACAGTGCGTGCAGCTCCGCCAGCAGGAGATATTCGCCTAGCCCCTGCCCGCGCAGCTCCGGTACGACTGCCAGCGTGCTGATGTGCCCCTCGTTGTTGTGCGGCTCGACGCGCCCACCGACAAAACCGAGCAGGGCTTCTACCTTGAGGCGTGGCTGTATGCGCCAAGGGCCGGCCTTATGCAACACAAAGTAATGCGCCTGGAGGTTGTAATAGAGCTCCTGAACATAACTGGATTCGGGCCAGGGGTCGCTGAACACCCGCCGATCCAGGGTCACGACGGCTTGAATGTCCGGTGGCGTCATGCGGCGCAGGCGGTAGGTCTGTTTTGTAGTTAGCATCTGCTAAACTCATCCTTGCGAAGGTGTGCTACCTGCGGTCGCCTGAACCTTCGCCAAGGGTCAACTTCAGAAAATCTTTGCGGCCTGGCGGCTTTGCGTTGCTCTCTCTCATGCCGCATACACTGGCTTGATGTCTGCCGAGGGCGTCTCGACGCCAGCACGCAGCTGCTGCCAGGCCAACTCCGCCAGAAACCCGGCCCGCCGCAGATGCCACACTGGCGGCGGGAGCTCGATGCCGGCGGGCCAGGCCGCGCCGCAGCTCTCCAGCTCGCCCACCAGCAGCGCGGGCGTGGTGAGCTGTGCGCCGAGCGCGACCCCATCCACCAGCGCGACTTCTGTCTCGACCTGCCAGCCGTGCTCCTGATAATAGCCGTAGCGCGCATAGCCCACCCGTTTGCGCCCCGCCGCGAATACCGCATAGAGCGGGCGCGTGTCGGGCGGTTGGGCTGCTGCTAGAATATCGAGGGTGCTCACGCCGATGAGCGGCAAGCCGCGCGCCAACGCCAGCCCTTGCGCCAACGCAACGCCGATGCGCACGCCGGTATACGATCCCGGCCCAACGCACACGGCCACTGCGCGAAGGTCTGTCACCGTTACACCACATTCCTCCAACAGCAACGTGAGATGCGCGGCCAACGTCACGGTATGCCGCTGGCTAGCCTCCCAGGTGCTTTCCCCGCGCAGCGTGTGCCCATCGTGCAGCGCGATGCTGGCTCGCTGCGTGGCCGTATCCACTGCCAGTAACATCAGTGTCCCACCAGCTCCTTTCGAAAGCGTTCGAGCAACGCCTGATTGCGCACACCGGTCGCGCGGAAGGTGAGCGTGCGCCGATACTCATCGAGCCAGCGCAACTGCACCTGGATATGCTCTTCCGGCAAGAGGGCCGGGTGCCGCTCCGGCCATTCCACCAGGCAGATGGCATCCGGCGCGCCCAGCATTTCCTCCAGCCCTAGCCCTGCGATTTCCGCCTCGGAAGTGAGGCGATACAGGTCAATGTGATACAGCTGTTGCCGATCCTGCGGACGCGTGTGGCAGCGCATAATAATGAAGGTGGGGCTGAGCAAGGGCGCGATGGCCCCCCAACCCACACCGATGCCTTGCGCCAGCACGGTTTTGCCGGCCCCCAAATCGCCGTGCAGCGCAACGACTGCACCACCATCGAGCAGCGCGCCCAAGCGCGTTCCCAGGCGGCGCGTCTGATCCGCGTTGCGGCTGATAAATTCCAGCGTGTCGGGGCTGAGAATCGGCATAGGGCGCTCAGTAGGCGCGGGCGAACAGGGCGACGCCAGGGGCTTCTTTGTCGCAGTGGACGCAACGCCCGTGGCCGTCCGGCTGCTCCAGGGGGATGCAGCGGGTGGTGGCTTTGGTCTCTTCTTTGATTTGCGCCTCGCACGCGCGCTCGCCGCACCACCAGGCGCGGGCAAAGCCGGTCTCTACAGCGGCCTGGAAATCCGCGTAAGTCTCCACCTCGCGGGTGTGGGCCTCGCGGAATGCCAGCGCTTTATCGTAGATGCCTTGTTGCACAGTTTCCAGCAGTGCCGTAACCGCAGCGGGCAGCCCGTCGAGCGGCAGCACTGTCTTGCCCTCGCGTCCGGGAATGTCGCGGCGGGCGGCGGTCACTTGCCCATTGGCAATGTCGCGCGGGCCAAGTTCCAGCCGCACCGGCACGCCGCGCATCTCCCAATCGTTGAACTTCCAGCCGGGCGATACCCCGTCCCGGTCATCGAGTTTGACGCGGGCCACGCCCTGTAACTGCGCCGTGATACGTTGCGCCGCCGCTAACACGTCCGCGCGTTCAGCATCCTTGCGCCAAATCGGCACGATGACGACCTGGATGGGCGCCAAACGCGGCGGCAACACCAGCCCTTGATCGTCGCCATGCGCCATGACCACCGCGCCTACCATGCGCGTACTCACGCCCCATGAGGTCGTCCAGGCAAACTGCTGTGCGTTGTTCTCATCGAGGAATTTGATATCGAACGCTTTGGCGAAGTTCTGCCCCAGGAAGTGGCTCGTGCCGGATTGGAGCGCCTTGCCGTCACGCATCATCGCCTCGATGGTGTAACTATCCACCGCGCCGGCAAAGCGCTCGGTATCGCTCTTGCGTCCGGGGAACACCGGGATGGCGGCCTCGTTCACCGCAAAATCGGTATAGACGTTGAGCATTTGCAGCGTCTCGGCGACGGCCTCCTCGCGGGTGGCGTGGGCCGTGTGCCCCTCTTGCCAAAGGAACTCGGTGGTGCGCAGGAACAGGCGCGTGCGCATCTCCCAACGCACGACGTTGGCCCATTGGTTGATGAGCAGCGGCAGGTCGCGGTAGGATTGCACCCACTTGGCATACATGTGGCCGATGATGGTCTCGGACGTGGGGCGCACTACCAGCGGCTCTTCCAGCTCGCTGCCGCCGCCATGCGTCACCACTGCCAGCTCCGGCGAGAAGCCTTCCACATGCTCGGCCTCTTTCTCCAGAAAGCTCATGGGAATGAAGAGCGGGAAGTAGGCATTCACATGGCCCGTCTCCTTGAAACGACGATCCAGCTCATCGCGGATGCGCTCCCAGAGCGTGTAGCCATAGGGTTTGATGACCATGCACCCACGCACGGGCGAGTAATCGGCTAGGTCAGCCTTCAGCACGATTTCGTTGTACCACTTGGAAAAGTCTTCGGTCTGGGATGTCAAAAAGTCGGCCATGATACTATCTCCGGTAAAGAATGATCACACGAGATGATGAAGCGTGATGCGTGAAACGTGACCAGAAAAAATTTACGCATTACGTTTCACATCTCCTAACTCTACTGTGAGGAGGCGAAAAGTCAAGCCGTATCTTTGGCACTTTGCTGCGCCACTTGCTGAACCAGCGCGACGGCTTGCTTGAGCGCCGGGCCGCCCTCGCGGTCGGCCACCGCCACGACGGTCGCCGCGGGCGAGGCGGCTGATGCATCGCCCGGCAACAGATGCCGATACTCCATCAGCCACAAGTACAGATCGGCGGCGGTGCGGCGAGGAAACGCCTGGAGCACATGCTGCTCGGCGATGGCGCGCGCGACAGGGAGGTACGAGCGATCGTACCAATCACTCACGGCCTCATCTTCAGGAATGTACCGCTGCTGCTCCAGGCCCATGAAGTAGCGGTGAGCAGCGATATGTTCCAATAATCGCTGATAGCCACCGGGGGTGGTAACGCGGATGCCGTGTTCAGAGCGCAACGCATCCAACCCCGTATGCGCCAGGAAATCAGCCGCGTCTTCCACTGCCTGGGGCGGACCGCCGGTCGCTCGTAGCTCCTGTAACAACGCGATAGCCCGCTTGATGGCGTGCGGTGTGTAGCGCGCCGCGAAGCTCTCCGCTACTTCCGCCGCCGGGCGCTGTGGGTCGGGGAAGAGGTCAGTGATCCAGAGGTATAGGTCGGCGGTTTCAAGGTTGGGGAAGGCCGCGCGCAACTGCTGTTCCTCAATCACCGCAGCGATGGGCGTGTAAACCTGATCGTACCAATCGGTCACGGCCTCGGCCTCGGAGATGAAGCGTTGTTGCTCTTGGCCCATGAAGTGGCGGTGAATAGCGATGTGTTCGAGCAGCCGTTGATAGCTGCCAGGTGCAGCGCAGCGCACTTGCTGCCCCGGACGCAGGCGATGCAGGCCCGTTGCGGCGAGAAAATCAACGTGCGCGTCAGCCTGCCCGGCGCCTTCCGCTGCCACCCAGAGTTGGCTAATGAGCTTGAAAGCGCGGGTGAGCAGATTGCCGGTGTGGTGTTCGGCGAAATGCTCGGCAGCCTCGGCGGGCGTGGCCTGCTGGTTCTCCTCACGCAGGAAATGTAGATGCTCGATGATCCACAGGTACAGATCGGTTTCAGTACGCCTCGGGAATTCCTTGAGGCTGTGCTGCTCACGCAACACGGCCACCACCGGCAGGTAGATATGATCATACCAATCGGTGACGGCCTCTTCTTCAGCAATAAAGCGGCTCTGTTCCTGGCCCATGTAATAGCGATGAACGGCGATGTGTTCGAGCACGCGCTGGTAGCCGCCGGCGATGGTGAACTCCAGGCGCGCATCTGGGCGGAGCTCGTCCAGATGGGTGCGTTCCAGGAAGTCGGCATATTCACCCTTGATTTCCAAGTCGTGAGCATCGAGATCGGCATCCACCGGCACACGGGTCTCGGCCTCGATCACCTCGGCATCAATGAATTCTTTGCCCTGCTCACGCGCCACCGATACCCGGTGGTTCCCGTCGAGCACAAAATAAGCCGCGCCCACCTTGTAGAGACTGACCGGCGGCAGGTGTTCTTCACGATAGAAAGCGCGGCTGATGCCCCGCCAACGCTCAGCGGTAAATTCTTGTGCGGGAAGGAAAGCCCGGTCGAAGTCACGGTAGCGGTTGACACTGCCGATGATTTTATCCACCGATACAGCCTGCACGCCGCGATAGATTTGCCCGCCGATGCGCAATTTGTCCTTCACATCGTCCCAGGCCAACAGGCGATTGGGGCGGCCCGTGAGCGCAGCCAGGAGGGCGTTCCAGAAGGCTTTGCGGCGGGCGCGCTTGAAGCTCTCTCTAGCGACGGTAAACTCGGCCATAGACAATCTCATCTGCGGTTAGCTGAATGGCACGGAAGGGGTGGACGTTGACCACATCGGTGGCGTGGTAGCGCGTGTGCCAGGGGTCTGGGCCATAGTGGTGCTTGTGCCCGTGCAAGAACAGGCGCGGGCGAAACCAGCGCATGAGCGGACGGAAGACACGAAAGCCGCGATGAGGACCATCCGGGCCATCATGGATACCGGCGGGCGGCGAGTGGGCAATCAGCACATCCACATAACGCCCATAGCGCAGGCGGTTATAGAGGAATTTGGGAATCAACTGGAGCGCCCGCCCAAACATCTCCGTTTCGGTGTACTGATGGCAGCCATCCGGGCGATAGCGGATAGAGCCTTCCAGCCCAGCGACGATGAGGGTCTCCGGGTCTTCGATAGCGATGGCGCTACGATCAGCATTGCACCAGCCGCCCGGCGCGTGGAGCGTGCGCCCGCTATGCTGGATTTCTTCGGAATCGTGGTTACCGTGAACAAAGAAGGCGTGGCGTGTTTTGAGGATCGTGACCAGGTATTCCAGGTACGAGTAGGGCAGATCGCCACAGGAAAACAGCACATCCACCGGGCCGATGACTTCGCGCACATCGGCGCTATAGAGCGCTCCGATAATTTCATCACTGATAGCTAAAATTTGCATGGGTCGCTTTCTGGTGAGAGTCCGAATCGCGTGTAATTATACCGGATTTTTTCCAGAATAGCCTGCTCTAAATCAATGCCGTTAATCTGGGCCAGTTGCAACAAGTAAAGCGCCACATCGGCCAGTTCCTCGGTCAGTGCGGCGGGATCGGCCTGCTCGCGCCACTGGTAGTGCTCCAGCACCTCAGCGGCCTCCAGCGCCAGGGAAACAGCAATGTTACGCGGCGTCTGCGGCTGGGACGTGCCTTCATGATAGCGGCCCAGCGCCGTGACCATCTGGTGCATGGCGGTTGTCAAGTCGTGCAAAGTGGTCATGTTGATTGTGCCGCAAATTGTTCGAGCATGGCACACACGCTGTTAGCCAAAGCGCTGGGCCAGTTCCAGGTGTGCTTGTGTGCGATTTGCTCACAAACCGTGCGCCCAAGCACAGCGGCCTGAAGCAGGGTGCGTTGTAGTTCTGCCATGCTGGAACCGGGAATACATTGATTGAGCTGTTCGAGACGGTCTTCAGTAAGGACTGCTTCAATTTTTGTCGCGGCTGAGGCGCCACGCCAATGGTTCACCGCACCGCACTCTATTCGGAGCAGGGCCAATAGATTACCCACGATGATGAAGTTGAAATCGTGACGCGCAGCCCAGTGTTCATCACGTAGCAGTTTGACCTGCGTGCGAATAAGGTAGTACCAGAAATCGCCACACGCCTGCTCAAAAGCGCTGGCTAAATCTTCCGGCGCGAGGGATTGTTGGACTATTTGCTCGACATAAGCCGTGATTTGCCCATCGGTTGCATCGTACAAGACCATTGATGCAACACTGCTGGGGGAGCTGGGCCATTGCAGTATCCTGTCCAGAGTAGAAGCCGGATAGAACACAAAATCAACCCGCAACGGCATGGGCGAAGCGTCATAAATAACCCACGGATGTCCCACGCCGCTTATATAGGCCAACAACAACGGCGCAAATTGCGCTGCCCACGCCTTCCAGTTTTCTTCGAAGGCAGGTAGGGCCGCATCGCGAATGAAAAGGACACAGTCCAGATCAGACCAGGCATCCCCCCGATTTTCACTTGTGGAGCCATAGTCAAGGCAGCCCACTATTTGTGGGTCAGAATGGGCCGTGGCGAGGATTTTTTGTTTGATAGCGTTGCGGACTGTAGATAGCGACATTAGACGACTCCCGAACAAAATGGCATACGGATTGGATAGATGTAATGATAGTGTAAGACAATGCCATTAAGTTTAGTACATAGACCTGGCGGGTTTGAAAGGCTTAACGCGACAACACCCCCTTGTTCACTGGACAATACGGTCAAATACAGTTTTAGCGAAACCTGCCAGGTCTTAACTTAATGACATTGTAGTACTAGATAATCTCCTGCTTTCAACGGCGGAGACCTGTCAAATTTTGAAAACTTGCCAGGTCTGAAAAAGAACCGTTTTACATAAGAGCCGAAGCGTTTAAAGCAAACCAGCCGTGCGCTTGGCGCCTTTGACCGTGTTTTGCAGCAGCATCGCAATCGTCATCGGGCCGACGCCGCCCGGCACAGGGGTGATCCACCCGGCGACTTCCTTCACCTCATCGAAGGCCACATCGCCTACGAGCCGGTAGCCGCGCTTGGCGGTGGGATCGTCCACCCGATTGATGCCCACATCCACCACCACCGCGCCCGGCTGCACCCAATCGGCCTTGACCATCTCCGCGCGCCCTACGGCGGCGACGAGAATATCGGCGCGGCGGCAGATGGCGGGCAAGTCCTTGCTGCGCGAGTGGCAAATAGTGACCGTAGCATCGCGCTTGAGCAGCAGCATCGAGACGGGCAGGCCCACGATATTGCTGCGACCCAGCACCACGGCCTCTTTGCCGCGAATGTCCACGCCGATGCGGTCGAGCAGTTCGATGCAGCCAGCGGGCGTACAGGGGGCGAAGAGCGCTTCACGGCCCTTCATCGCCAGCCGCCCGATGTTGACCGGGTGGAAGCCATCCACGTCTTTCTGCAAGCTGACGGCGTTGAGCACTGCCTCTTCATCGAGATGCTTGGGCAGCGGCAACTGCACTAGAATCCCGTGAATGGCGGGATCGGCGTTGAGCTCCGCCACCAGCGATTCCACCTGTTCTTGTGTAGCATCGGCGGGCAGCTCGTGCCCCACAGAGTAGATGCCCACCTCGGCGCAGCGCTTGCGCTTCATCTTGACGTAGGTCTGCGAAGCCGGGTTCTCGCCCACCAGCACCGTCGCCAGACCAGGGACGATGCCGTGCTTTTCCTTCAACTCCGCCACTTCGGCGGTCAACTCTTCCTGAATGGAGGCCGCAATCGCGGTTCCGTCTATCATCTTTGCGGTCATAGCAACTCCTTAGTAGAATAGTGATTAGTGAGCGGTGAGCGGCGCGTAGTTTTCGCACTTTCATAGTGCTTGCGCTCAGCTAACAGATCATCCCAACGCATAGCCAAACGCATCGCCCAGCGCGCCGGCGTTGAGCTGTTGTTGGAACTCGGCATAATCCATACCATATTTGATTTGAAGTTCTAGTAGCTCGGCTTCACAGTCGTAAATCTCAGCGCATCTCACTAGATGGTTGTGTTCGGCTTCACTGGCGCGCAATTGCTCCAAAAGCGCCGCTTGTTCTGCTCTGAGCTGCGTCAGAGCCGAGTTTAGGCGCGCTCGTTCATCCGTATCCAGCGCAGTTATCAGCTCCGCCAGTTCTACCTGCTCCGCCAGAGTAAGCGTGCCGCGGCGTTCCGCAGCCCGAAGCATATTCAGATGTTTTTGTTGCTCTTCCGTCCAATCCATCTATGTTCTTCTGCTTGCCAGCATCCAGCAACCAGCCTACGACAGCCCCACCACCTTGCCGTCCACGATGTCAATCCCCATGAACGAGGGCTTGCTTGAAAGCCCCGGCATGGTGCTCATTTCGCCCGCGAGCGGGTAGAGGAAGCCCGCCCCCACGCTCGCGCGGATGTCGCGGATGGGGAAGCGGAAGCCGGTGGGTACGCCCTTCAAAGCCGGATCGTGGCTCAGGGAGAGGTGCGTCTTTGCCATGCAGATCGGCGTCTTGTCGTAGCCCAGCTCGGTGTAGAGCTTGATCTTCGCCTCAGCTTCGGCGCTGTAGTCCACCCCATCGGCCCCGTAGACCTCGCGAGCCAGCGTCTCGATCTTCTCCTTGATGGGCTGTTCCACATCGTAAAGGAAGCGGAAGTCCGATGGCTCCTCGGCGGCCTTCGCCACCGCTTCGGCGAGCGCCTGCGCGCCCGCGCCGCCATCGGCCCAATGCTGCGTCACCACACCATCGAACGCGCCCGCGCGCAACGCTGCCTCGCGCACCACCGCCCACTCCGCCGGGGTATCCGTGGGGAAGGCGTTGATGGCGACGACGACCGGGATGCCGAACTTGCGTGCGATACGAACGTGTGCCTCCAGGTTGGCGACGCCCTTTTCCAGCAGCGATAGATTCTCCTCGATGTAGGCTTTGTCGAGCGTGCGCCCGGCAACCACCTTCGGCCCGCCGCCGTGCATCTTGAGCGCCCGCACGGTGGCAACCAGCACCACGGTATTGGGAATCAGCCCGGAAACGCGACACTTGATGTCAAAGAACTTCTCCATACCGATGTCCGCGCCAAAGCCGGATTCCGTCACCAGGAAGTCGCCCAACTTAATGCCAATCTGGTCGGCAATCACGGAGGAGTTGCCGTGGGCGATATTGGCGAATGGCCCGGCGTGGACGAACGCGGCCTGCTCTTCCAAGGTTTGCAGCAGATTGGGCATGAGCGCATCCTTCATCAGCACGGTCATCGCGCCCGCCACGCCCAAATCCTCGGTGGTGACGGGGTTCTTCTTGCTATCCGTGCCGATGACGATGCGCCCGATGCGCGCGCGCATATCAGCGATGCTCGTGGAGAGCGCCAGAATCGCCATCAGCTCGCTGGCTACGGCGATATCGAACCCACTCTGGCGGATCGGGCCATCACCCAGGCCGCCCAAGCCATTGATGATGTTACGCAGCGCGCGGTCGTTCATATCCATCACGCGGTTCCAGGTGATGCTGTATGGGTCAATGTTGAGCTTGCGCAGCCCGATCTTCTCGAAGTACGCTTCGCTCCAGCGGCTCTCGTGATAGAGGCGGGCGTCAATCGCAGCGGCGCAGAGGTTGTGGGCCACGCTTACCGCGTGAATGTCACCGGTAAGGTGCAGGTTGAAGTCCTCCATCGGGATCACCTGGCTGTAGCCGCCGCCCGCCGCGCCGCCCTTGATGCCGAACGTCGGCCCCATCGAAGGCTGGCGGATGGCGCAGATGGCCTTGTGACCGAGTAGCCCCAGGGCCTGCGTGAGGCCAATGGTCGTGGTCGTCTTCCCCTCGCCGAGCGGCGTGGGCGTGATGGCGGTCACGTCAATGTACTTGGCATTGGGACGCTCCCCCAACCGGTCGCGCACATCGAGATGCACTTTGGCCTTGAGCTTGCCATAAAGCTCCAAATCGTCTTCTGTGAGGCCGATTGAACGGGCAATCTCCGCAATGGGCCGCAACACAGCGGCCTGCGCAATATCGAGATCTGAAGGTACGGGTTTGATTTTTTCAACGGACATGCAAGTAACCTCCTGGCACTATTCTAAAATTCAACGCAAAGCCGCCAAGACGCAAGGCAGCAAAGGAAACAATTAGAACTTTGCGTCCTTGCGCCCTGGCGTTAAATTTCATTTTGACGAGTCAAAACGCTCCCAGCTGACACGGCCCAATCTTGATCCCCAGCTTATCCGCCACATAGCCGATCTGCAACCGCGAGATGTGATGCTTGGCCGCCAGCTCCCACAGTTGCACACACGCGAGCTTGCCCGTCGCCTCTGCGGCCGCCTGCAATGCCGCCTCCAAGCCCTCCGGGCTGGGCTTGTCCGCAACAGTATCCCACCCTTTGGCGTGACCTGGATAGCCGTATAGTCCCAGCTGGCAGCGGGTCAAATGGATACCGAGCGCATCGGCGGTCTGGCCCACTGTCAGCGGCGCGATTTCATGTTCCGCTGCGATGACAAACGCGGCGGGACACGGCAAATGCTCATCCACCAGACGCGCGCGAATCGCATCGGCGAGCGCCGCATCCACCACAAAATCTACCGGAAGTTGTTTATCTGCGAGTGCCATGAATACCCCCCTTATAGCGTTCCCCTACCTTAAGGATATACGCATTTCCCGATAGAGCAAGTAAGGCCATGGGTTAAGGTTAGCGTATTTGTTATGTCAGAGATGTGACAATGAAGGAAAATAAATTTCACATCAGGATCAATCCCGCATCTTTGCCAAACTCCGCAGCTTTGCCCGCAACAGCCTACGTGCCAACCCTATGGATAATATCAGTTTGGAATTGTTGCCCCACTGGTGCCGTTCCGCGTCGGGCCGGCGCTGGCGCTCAACCCCGACGGCACCGTGGCGCAACCTGGCTTCGTGGCCCCGGAGTATCAGAATCGCGTGATGTGAAATACCAAAAACTAGCAATTACAGTATAATGCTTGCTTAGTCCAGAAACATTGAAAATCAACATAGCAGTTCACCTTGACTATACTCGCAGCTCAACTTCTGGATGTATCTCCTTCAAGTTTCCGATACTGATGTAGGAGGGACTGCTATGACCTTGTTTATCCACTTGTTGGGTCAAACCAGGCTGTTGGTTGACGCGCAGCTGCTCCGCTTCACAGCTCCCCCCAAAACCTTACCCCTATTGGGCTACCTGCTCTTGCATTGCCGGCGTCCCCTAGACCGGCAGCGCGTGGCTTTTGCGTTGTGGCCCGATGAATCCGAGGCCGCGGCTCGCGCCAACTTGCGCCGGCACCTGCACCATTTGCAACATGCGTTGCCCCCGGCTCCTGCTGAACGGCCCTGGCTGCTGAACGAAGATGGTGTAATTGGCTGGAATTCTCTGTCCGATTTCTGGCTGGACGTGGATGAATTCGAACGGCTGGGCCAGCAGCCCGTAACGCTGGAAGACGCTGTTGCCTGTTATACCGGAGCGTTGCTCCCCGACGTGTATGACGATTGGGTCTTTGCCGACCGCGAACGCCTGCACAATCGCTATCTGGATGCGCTCTTGCGGCTCAGTATTCGACACCGCACCCAACACAACTACGTCAAAGCCCTTGACTTTGCGCAGCAGTTGTTAGCGGATGAACCTTTCCGCGAGGATGTGGTGCGCCAGCTTATGACCCTGCGCTACGAGCTGGGGGATCGCGCCGGCAGCATACAGGAATATCACACATTTGAGCACCGCTTGTATCAGGAGATGGGCGTCAAACCGATGCCGGAAACCCATGCGCTTTACGAACTGGTGCGCTCGAATGTCTGTTTACCTGATACCAGCGCGCCACCTGCGTTGCCGCCCCTTCAACAGAGTGCGACCGGAGCCTTCCCAGCGCTGGGGCGCTTGCCGTTTGTGGGCCGTGAAGCGGAAATGGAACGGCTGTTGGGCGGGTGGAGTCGAGCAGCGCGCGGATGTGGGAGCTTGATCCTGCTCTGCGGCGAGGCGGGGATCGGTAAAACTCGCCTGGTCGGTGAATTGGCCGCGCGGGTGCAGGCACAAGGCGGACGGGTCTTGTGGGGCAGCGGCGCGTCCCCAACGGCGGCCCCCTATCATCCATTCGTGACAGCCCTTGAATCCGTTTTAGCCCTCATCGCCGCGCTCAAGATGGAGCCGGTAGCGCTGGCCGCGCTGGCCGTGTTGCTCCCCGAGCTAGGGCAACGGCGGCGCTTATCCCCATTGCCGCCGCTTGACCCGGCGCAAGAACGGCTGCGCTTGTTCGATGCTGTGGCGCGCTGTCTGGAAGGATTGGCTGCGGCACGTCCACTCCTGCTGATTTTGGAAGACCTCCACAACCTTGACGAAAGCGGGATGGCCTTACTCCAGTTTTTAGTGCGCCGGGCTGCCCATACGAACTTGCTGGTGGTAGGCATTGATCGTGTTGAGACCATGCAATCGGCGCACGCATTCCACGAGCTGCGGCGGCAATTGGCGGCTGAACACTTACTCGAATATCTGCCTTTGGGACGGCTTACAACCTCCGCTATGGCGGTACTGTTGGCGCGTTTGGAAGCGGCGCGGATGGTACCGGCGGCAGTATCTACGGAACTGCTTACGCATCTGGCGACCCAGAGCGAGGGCCATCCCTTACTCACAGAATTGTTGTTGCAGCACTGGTGTGATACCGGCATGGCTGGCCTGGGGCAATTATCCGGCGATGTGCGCGCCGTTATCGCGCAACGCCTGGAACATCTGCCGGATACGGTGTATACCTATGCTGCGGTGGCTGCGGTTAGCGGCCCGGCTTTTGAGGCTGAAGTTGTGCGCGCAGTAGGCGGTTGGGACGAAAGTCACGCGCTTATTTGCCTGGGGGTATTGCTCGAACGCCATCTTATCCAGGAAACAACCGCCCGCACTCGCTTCGACTACGGTTTTACTCATCACTTGATCCAGGCGGTGCTCTACGATACCGTGCCGCCGACAAAACTCCGCCGCCGCCATTATCGCGTCGCGCAAGTGCTGGAGAGCTTTTATCCAGAACAACGTAACGAGCTCGCCCCCGAGCTTGCGCTGCATTATGACCGCGGGGGCGCAGCCGTGCAAGCTATCCCCTATTATGTGCTGGCTGCGCGCCATCACCTGCGCGTCTATGCCGATACACTGGCCTTGGCGGCCCTTGAGCGGGCGCTGGAGCTCGCAGCGTTGACCGAAATAAGTCTTACGCTGCGGATAGAGATACTCCTCCTGCGCGAAAATATCCTCCACCGGCGCGGGGAGCGTGCGGCGCAGGCGGCTGATTTGCACACCCTGGAGCAGTTGGTGGGCGCGGCGGATGATTCAGATTTGGCCTGCGAAGTCACACACCGCCGCATTGCGTATCATTTGGCTCTTGGTGAGCGCGCGGCGCAACACGCGCTGATTGAAATCCTCAAGCGCCAGGTGCAAATGTTAGATAGCCGAATGTGGAAAGCACAGGTGCTGTTGGCGGAAGGGCGTTATCACGCCCTGGTAAGCGCCTACGGAGATGCACGGATGGCGCTAGAAGCTGCGTTGACCCTCTATCAACAATCCGCGAATGCGGAAGGACAAATCTGTTGCCTCTGCGTACTGGCGGATGTGGCAGTGCAGCAGGGAGATTTCGGCGCGGCGCAGGGGTCGCTGGCGCAAGCCGGGTTATTGGCTGTGGCACAGACGAACCGCTCGCTAATAGTGACAACCTTGCGCGCGGCCAGCGGCGCGGCGCTCGCCCAGCAGGATTTTGCCGCGGCAGAGCTGTTGGCGACGCAGATGCTGGCGCTCAGCCGTGAAATTGGCGACCGCGAGGGTGAAGCCGACGCGCTCTCCCGGTTGGCCGCCGTCGCGGCCCGGCTCTTCCGGGTGCAGGAAGCGCGACAATACTACACAGCGGCAGGCGCGCTCTATCAAGCGCTGGGTAAACGGCAGGGACAGGCAGCGGTCATGGTCAACACCGGCATGTTGATCGTCGGGCGGTTGGGGAACTATGCTGAAGGGTTGGCGCTCACGCGCGCAGCGGAGGCTATCTTTCAGGAACTTCAAGATTTGCGCGGTCAGGCAATTTGCGCCCTGAACGAAGGCATGATTACGTTATACCTGGAAGACTACCCGGAGAGCTGCACGGCGGCCCAACGCGGACTGGCGTTAGCGCGCCAGATCAACAGCCGCGTAATGGAAGCCAACGCGCTGAGCAATCTCGGTGCAGCGGAACGCGAGTTGGGGCGGCTGGAGATTGCCATTCAACACATGGAAGCGGGCCTGGTTATTCGGCGGGAACTGGGCCAACTTGCCGAGCTCGGTACGGATTTGTGTGATTTGACGGTGGCTTATTGTCGCCAGGGCGATATTGACGCCGCGCAGCGCGTCACGGCGGAGATGTTGGCGCTGTACGCGCAGGCCGAGGCTGACATGATGCATCCACAATATATGCTTTGGGCGGCGGCCCAGGTGCGACACGCCGCTGGCGACGCAGCAGCGGCGCAGGACTTGCTACACCGCGCCGTCACTGTGATGGAAACCTGCGCAGAGGCTATTTCCGACACCGAATCGCGGCGCACTTTTTACACCTTACCCTTCAACCGCCAAATCCTTGCTGCCCATGAGCACGGCGCATGGCCGTCATCATTGCATTGAGGCATTAACCCCATTACATTTACGCCCCCTCCAGCACACAGCAGCGCGGTACTTTGACGAATTTTAAGAAATTAATCCGTAAATAAGGTTTTGTGTGAAATCGGTCGCGCTAAAATAAAATGATACCCCCTTTCCCCCTGCCCCCTTTCCCCCGCAAGCGGGGGAAAGGGGGTGTTTTTTGCGGGTTTTTGGGGCGGCGGCAAAGCCGCC
>Ga0334883_1000572_pt1 | contig 64873 bp, 61 predicted proteins | sample GraSluR1_MG_6_FD_207230 | JGI IMG/M metagenome (GOLD analysis project Ga0334883, IMG submission 207230) | Sludge microbial communities from methane-producing bioreactor in Wageningen University, Netherlands - Granular Sludge_09_05-R1 | ecosystem: Engineered > Bioreactor > Anaerobic >... | reverse complement strand
CCTCTTTCTCAGTTTTTATGCTCATCGAAGCTGCTTTGTCGAAGTCCTTTGCCGCTTCTTCAAAGTTTTCCTGAACATAGCGCGAAGCACCCAGATTGAAAGCGGCATTGTTGCTGCTTGGATTTGTTTCAAGTGCCTTACTGTAGTTTTTTTCGGCTTGCTGATATTCTGAATTTTCAAAATCCTTATTGCCTTTGCGAATCAATTTCTTATCGCTCTGGGCTGAAAGTTGCGTTGAGCCTAAAACTAATATCAAGAGGATGACCAGCTTATGCATGATTTTCCTTTCTATCGAAAATGTTAAACCATTTTTCCCATTGTTTTCTGGCCGTCGAAATTACGGCTTCCAAAATCAACAAAATCAATGCCAGACCTATGAACCATTGAAACCTGTCTTCATAATCTGTAAAAACTTTTGCTTCAATCTCAGATTTTTCAAGCTGGTTGATTTCGTTAAAGATGGCATCCAAACCTGACTGGCTGTTATTGGCTCTTACATAACTGCCATTTCCGGTCGTTGCGATTTGTTGCAACATGGGCTCATTCAATCGTGTGATGATCGTACTGTTTTCTTTGTTTTTCCTGAACCCTGTTCGTTTACCGTATTGGTTATAAACCGGAATAGGAGCGCCTTCGGCCAATCCCATCCCTATGGTGTAGATGTTAATTCCTTTATCAGTCGCTTGTCTGGCAGCATCAATCGGATTTTCTTCGTGATCTTCTCCATCAGAGATAATGATAATGGCTTTGTTGTGGTCGTTTTCGTCAAAGGCAGCAGTGGCTGTATTGATAGCTTCACCGATAGCAGTGCCTTGGGCATCAATCAGATTGGTTTCGATGGTCGAAACAAACATCTTCGCAGCGGCATAATCCGTTGTGAGTGGAAGTTGTATGAAAGCCTTACCGGCAAAAAGAATTATCCCAATCCTGTCGCCCTGAAGTTTATTAATCAGTCGGTTAATGGCTTGTTTGGCATTTTCGAGTCGGTTTGGAACAATGTCTTCTGCCAACATTGAGTTGGAGATATCCACGGCAATGAATAGGTCGATGCCTTCCCGTTTCACTTCTTCGAGGCGGGCCCCGGTTTGTGGATTGGCGAGTCCGATAATCAGGCTGGCAAGAGCCAATACAAAAATGAAAAACTTAAGTCGTTTTCTTCCCTGAGAGTTTAAAGGCATAAGTGTTTTGAGCAGTGCAGGCTGTGCAAACTGTTTCAGGAGTTTTTTGTTGTGCCAGCTCACCCACCAAAACAGCAAGAAAAACAAAGGAATTACTGCCAGTAAATAAAGGTAGTCCGGATTTTCGAATCTGATCACGTTTGGTTCCATATTCCTTTATCCTATTACTGATTTGAAAATGGTTTGTCTCAAAATAAATTCCACAATTAACAAGGAGAAAGCTAATAAGGCCAGCGGCAGAAATTTTTCGTGCTTTCTTTTAAATTCGGTCACTTCAATTTTTGATCTTTCAAGCTGATCAATTTCCTGGTAAATTTCTTCGAGTTTTTTATTTGACGTTGCCCTGAAATAGCGTCCATCTGTTTGGCTGGCAATATTTTGCAACAGTGCTTCATCAATCTCAACTTTCATATCCCTGAGTTGGATTCCAAAAGGTGTTTGCACAGGATAAGGTGCAGTTCCAAGTGAACCAACACCAATGGTATAAACCCGAATACCAAATACCTTTGCAATTTCGGCAGCAGTCATTGGGTCCACCGATCCGGCGTTGTTTACGCCATCCGTAAGTAAAATAACAACTTTTGAAATGGCACGGCTGTCTTTTATCCGGCTTACAGCTGTGGCCAGTCCGTCGCCAATAGCTGTTCCGTCTTCAATCATACCACTTTTGATGTCTTTAAACATATTCAACAAAATGGTATGATCTGTTGTAAGCGGCACCTGCGTGAAGGTTTCGCCACTAAATATTACCAGTCCGATTCGGTCGTTCGGCCGGTCTTCGATAAAGGTGGAGGCAACCGCTTTGGAGGCTTCCAAACGGTCAGGTTTAAGGTCGCGTGCTAGCATACTTCCCGAAACATCCAGTGCCATTACGATATCAATTCCTTCGATAGTCATATTTTGAGACGAAGAGCTGGTTTGAGGTCTGGCAAGTGCAACTATCAGTAAACCAATGGCTAACCAGCGAAAGGCAAAAAGGCAGTGCCTAAAAATTACTTTCCAGTTTTTTGCCAGCGATGCCATTAGGCTGAGGTCAGAATACTGCAGAAAGGCCTGCTGCTTGTTGGCTGCAAACACATACCAGACAATGGCCAGCGGAATGATTAGCAAAAGCCAGAGCAAATCAGGATGGGCAAAGGTGATATTTTCGATCATAGCTGCGCCTCCTTTTCTGCTTTATCATACGTATCATTGTCTGAAATATTGGCATGACTTTCTTTCACAAAAGTGACAATACCTTCCAGACAGAGGTCGTGCTCCAAGGCTGAGGGTTGCATCTTGGCAAATTTCACTAAATCAGCAAGTTGCAATGTGTGTTCTAATTTGCTGCTCGCATCACCATTGATTTGTAATGGTTTGATTCCCTGTAGGATTTCAGGTGTTGTCATTTCAACTGCCGGCACATTAAATTGATCTTCAATATAAACGCGAACGATCTCGGTTAGCTCTGAATAATAAGCTTTTACTTTGCCATTTTGCCAAAGCTTTTTGTGTCGCAATGTATCCAGTTCGTCCAAAGCTTTGACATAGGGAGGAATAGCCGGTTTTTGGAAGATTGGTAATGCTTTTTCTTTGCGTTGGCGGTAAACAAAAAACCAAATGATGAGAGCGATAAGGACTGCCAAACCAAAACCACCAATAATCCAGGGGATTACTTCGGCCAGGGTTACGGGTTCTTTTCGCGGGCCAATGATGGGTTTGAATGTAGTTGTTGTGTCAATTTGTACCGGCATCACATACACCTGAAGTGGTGGTGTGCTGGCTTCGAAATTAATCGAATCACCGCGGGGTTTAAAGCTTAACTTAACAGGCGGAATCTGCTGATAACCGGTATCGAAAATGGTGAGCGTCAGCTCCTGACGCATCCACACATTACCGTCATTGTCGAGCGGAATCTGTTCTATCTCACTTCTATCAAGGATTTCTATTCCAGCAGCAAGGGTGTCCTGAAAGTCGGGCCAGGCAACTTCAAAACCTTCCGGTGCTTTCATGTTGATTTCCAGCATCAAACGTTCTCCGGGTCTGAGCGAATCTGCGCTAATCTTACTAATGGCTTCCACAGCTTGTCCGTTGGTTTTTAATCCAAACACAATAATCAGAGCCACTGCCATTATTTGTTTTGCAGCTTTCATCTTCTGGCCTCCCTCCGTTTAAAAAGTTTCATCAGAGGTTTCACATAATCTTCATCAGTGAACAGCTGGGTGTTATCCGTTCCACTTTTTGCAAATAACAGATTAAGTTCCTGTGATTTGGCCAGAATTTTTTTTCCGTATGCATCTCTGAATGCTGCTGAGGAAGTATCGACCCAAATCTCTTTGAAAGTCTCAGGATCTTTGAGTTTTAACAAGCCAAGCGATGGAATTTCCAGTTCTCTTTTATCTGTGATGCGCAAAGCTACGAGGTCGTGTTTTCGGGAAGCGATACGAAGGGCATGATCAAAGGGCGAAGCGGTCATAAAATCGGAAATCAAAAATGCTGTGGATCGTTTTTTGATTGCGCTTGTCAGGAAGGCCAGGCCTTCAGATATGTCAGTTTGTTGGTGTTGCGGTTCAAAACTGATAATTTCGCGGATGATTCTCAGGATATGGCTGCTGCCTTTTTTGGGAGGAATGAATTTTTCTACCTGATCGCTAAAAAATATCACTCCTACTTTATCATTGTTTTGAATGGCCGAAAAGGCCAGTACAGCTGCAATCTCAGCAGCAAGCATACGCTTCAGTTGCCTGCCTGATCCAAAATTGTTTGAACCTGATACATCCACTACTAACATCACTGTGAGTTCGCGCTCTTCCTCAAAAACCTTGATGTACGGATGGTTGAATCTGGCTGTTACATTCCAGTCGATATTGCGGATATCATCCCCATACTGGTATTCTCGCACCTCGCTGAATGCCATACCCCGCCCTTTAAAAGCACTGTGGTAATGTCCGGAAAAAATCTGATTGGACAAGCCTCGTGTCTTAATCTCTATCTTTCTTACTTTCTTTAATATATCCGTTGATTCCACGATTTTTTGATTTGCGTTAGTAAATGCCGTTTATTGAATTTTTATGGCACTTCAATCGTATTCAAAATCTCGTTAATGATTTCTTCGGAGGTGATGTTTTCGGCTTCAGCTTCGTAGGTGAGGCCGATGCGATGCCGCAGCACATCGTGAGCTATTGCACGCACATCTTCCGGAATCACATATCCCCTTCGTTTGATGAAAGCGTATGCTTTGGAGGCTAATGCCAGATTGATACTTGCACGAGGCGATGCGCCATAGCTGATCATATTTTCGAATCTCTTCAGGCGGTAGTCTGCCGGAAAACGTGAAGCAAAGACAATGTCGGTGATGTAATTTTCAATTTTTTCGTCCAGATAAACTTCTCTGGTTACTGCTCTGGCTTTTAAGATCAATTCAGGGCTGATGGCCGGATTGGTTTTTGGCAATTCATTGGTGATATTTTGCCGTAGAATTAATTTTTCTTCTTCTTTTTTGGGATAATTGATCACAACCTTCAGCATAAAACGGTCAACCTGAGCTTCCGGAAGGGGATAGGTTCCTTCCTGTTCAATTGGGTTTTGGGTTGCCATAACCAAAAACGGATCTGGCAGGGTAAAGGTTTCATCCCCAAGCGTAACCTGACGTTCCTGCATGGCTTCGAGCAAAGCACTTTGCACCTTGGCAGGCGAACGGTTGATTTCGTCGGCCAAAATAAAATTGGCAAAAATAGGACCTTTGCGAACCACAAATTCTTCTGTCTTTTGGCTGTAGATAAGTGTTCCAAGCAGGTCGGCAGGCAATAAATCAGGAGTAAACTGTATCCTGCTGAAATCGGCTTTGATAACATTGGCCAGGGATTTGATGGCAAGGGTTTTTGCTAATCCGGGAACACCCTCGAGCAATATATGCCCATTGCCAAGTAATCCGATCAATAAGCGTTCGGTCATGGCTTTTTGACCAATAATTACTTTATTCATTTCCAGATTAATAAGGTCAATAAATTGACTTTCCTGCTGGATTTTTTCGTTCAACGCACTAATATCGGTCTGCATCATATTATTTTTAGAGGTTATTTTTCGGAATGCAAATATAACAAAGGCCTGAGAGTAGTCGCGTTAAAAAAAGTTAAACAGAATTAATGTAAGTTAAAGAAATTAAGCATGTTACATTCTTGTTCAAAACTATTTTTGTCCAGATATTTTAGTTCTTAATCTGTTGAGTACTGCACTTAGTAAGTTGAATAATCGTAAATTGCGCTCCGTTTTAGCTTAATTAAATAGGCTAAGTTGCTTGTTTGATAAAAAATAGTGAAATTATGAAGTTTACTGCTGCTCAAATTGCTGCTTTGCTTTCGGGCCTCGTCGAAGGAGATGAAAATGTATCTGTATCAAATGTTTCGAAAATAGAGGATGGGAAACCAGAAACAATAAGTTTTTTGGCCAATGTAAAATATACACCTTATATATATGAAACAGAGGCCAGCATTGTGATTGTTAATAAAGACTTTAAACCTGATAAGCCGGTCAAAACCACTTTGATAAGGGTGGATGATGCTTATTCTGCCTTTGCAAAATTGCTTGAAGTGTATCAGCAATATACTGGTAATAAGACTGGTATTTCATCTCTGGCATTTTTTGGACAGGATACCGTTTATGGAGACGATCTTTATGCCGGGCCTTTTGCCTGTATTGGCGATAGAGTAAAGCTGGGCAACAATGTAAAGATTTATCCACAGGTTTATATTGGTGACGATTGTCAGATTGGCGATGATAGCATACTGTATCCCGGGGCCAGGCTGTATGCGGGTACGGTGCTTGGTAAATCCTGTGTAATACATGCGGGAGCGGTTTTGGGCAGTGATGGTTTTGGTTTTGCACCGCAATCGGATAATCAATACAAAAAGGTGCCGCAAATCGGGCAGGTTATCCTGGAAGATTTTGTGGAAATAGGAGCCAATACAACGATCGACAGGGCAACGCTGGGAGCCACAGTCATTCGCAAAGGTGCGAAACTGGATAATTTAATTCAGGTGGCACACAATGTAGAAATTGGAGAAAACACGGTGATGGCAGCGCAAACCGGCATCAGTGGCTCAACCAAGATTGGTAAAAGCTGTATGTTTGGTGGTCAGGTAGGTCTTGCCGGACATTTGACAATTGCCAATGGGGTAAAGCTGGCCGCACAATCTGGTGTTGGAACGAGTATCCGCAAAGAGGATGCAGTGTATATGGGTTCGCCGGCTATTCCGGCCGACGAATATAAACGTATTTATATGCATACCCGACGTTTGGATCGTTTGATGGACAGAGTGCAGCAACTTGAGAAGCAACTTTCTAAAATCCAGGGGCATAATTCAGAGGTGTAAGTTTGACTTAAAACACTTACTTTTGCGCAGACTTTTACACGCACTTAATGCTTTTGTCAATAACTTATGACAGATAATCAATGTACAATAAAAAATGTGATTAGTGTCGAAGGCACCGGACTTCATACCGGCCAACAAGGCAAAATCACTTTTAATCCAGCTCCGGTCAATCATGGAATCAAATTCAGACGCACTGATATTGAAGGCCAGCCAATTATAGAAGCCGATGTTGATCATGTGGTTGATACTTCACGTGGCACGACCCTGGGGAAAAATGGTGCCAGGGTTTATACAATCGAACATGTATTGGCTGCCGCAACAGGTTTGGGTGTAGATAATCTGTTGATTGATATGGATATGGATGAGATTCCAATCCGTGATGGAAGTGCCCGTTATTTTGTTGAAGCACTTGAATCGGCTGGTATAGAGGAACAAAATGCCGCCAGAGAATACATCGTGATCAAACATCCTGTTCATTTTAAGAATGAGGAAAAAGGGTTTGAGCTTTCGATTGAGCCTTATGATAGCTATAAGGTGGATGTGAAAATTGATTATGGCACCGAAGTGCTTAACACACAACATGCCTCGCTGGATGACCTTACAAAATTTAAAAATGAAATTGCACCTTGCCGAACTTTTGTTTTTTTGCATGAACTGGAGTTTTTGTTGAAAAACAACCTGATAAGAGGCGGCGACTTAAGCAATGCCATTGTGTTTGTGAACCGGAAGGTGAGCCAGGAAGAGCTGGATCGATTGGCCGACCTGTTTAAGAAACCCAAAGTGAAAGTTAAGGACGAAGGCATTTTGAATAATCTTGATTTGCATTTTGACAACGAGCCTGCCCGTCATAAGCTATTGGATGTGATAGGGGATCTTAGTCTGTTGGGAAAAAGGATAAAAGGCCATGTAAAAGCATTTAGGCCAGGACATTATGCCAATACTGAATTTGCTAAATTGATAAAGGAACAAACAAAAAAACCGATCATGTTAAAAGAACCTCCCTTTGATCTGAATCAACCTCCTGTGTACGACATCATTCAGATCCAGAAGATTTTACCACATCGTCCCCCTTTTTTATTGATTGACAAAATCATTGAGTTAAGCGATAAGCATATCCTGGGAGTAAAGAATGTGACGATGAACGAGCATTATTTTGTTGGTCATTTTCCGGAAGAACCTGTGATGCCGGGTGTTTTGCAGATTGAAGCAATGGCACAAACAGGTGGTATTTTTGTGCTTCACTCAGTTCCGGATCCGGAGAATTACATCACCTATTTCCTTAAAATTGAAGAGGCTAAGTTTCGGCATAAGGTTGTCCCCGGCGATACCATCGTCTTTGCACTTGAACTCACATCACCCATTCGCAGAGGGATCTGTAATATGAGAGGTATCGCCTATGTTGGTGACAAAATTGTTACCGAAGGAAAGCTCATGGCCCAGATAGCTAAAAAACATTAATATCAATAAATTGCTATGAATCAACCGCTGGCATATGTTCATCCACAGGCAAAAATTGCCAATAATGTTGTGATCGAACCTTTTGTAAACATCGAAAAGAATGTTGTAATTGAAGAAGGCTCCTGGATTGGATCGAATGTTACGATAATGGAAGGTGCCCGAATCGGTAAAAATTGCAGAATCTTTCCTGGGGCAGTTATTTCAGCAGCTCCACAGGATTTGAAATATAGTGGCGAAGATACGATCGTCAGGATTGGAAACAATACTACGATTCGCGAGTTTGTGACTATTAACAGAGGTACTAAAGCGAATTGGGAAACAGTAGTGGGCAACAACTGCCTGTTGATGGCTTATGTGCATGTTGCGCACGATTGTATAATTGGTGATAATGTGATCCTGGCGAATGCCTGTAACCTGGCCGGCCATATCAGTGTTGACGACTGGGCGATCATAGGCGGATTGGCCGCTGTTCACCAGTTTGTGCAAATCGGGGCACATTCGATGATTAGTGGAGGCGGAATGGCACGCAAAGATGTCCCACCCTACACCAAGGCCGGTCGCGAACCCCTGTCTTATGTCGGGGTTAATTCCATTGGGCTCCGTCGGCGTGGTTTTTCTGATGATCGCATCAACGCTATCCAGGATATCTACAGAATAATCTACCTCAAAGGAAAAAATGTTTCGCAGGCCGTGAGTTATATCGAAGCTAATTTCCCGGTTTCGCCCGAGCGTGATGAAATATTGAGTTTCATTGCCAACTCAACCCGGGGTATTATGAAAGGCTATGGCAAATTGCGCGAAAAAGAGTAGCCGTGTGTATTTGGTTATTGATACTGACTTAATAGAATTACCATGTCATTTCTAACTTCATCCAAACCTTTGTCGGGTTTTGTTTCTGTGTGGCTACTCATAGCCAGGCTGGCGAGCGGTGCTTTTATGCTAACGCACGGCTATCCCAAACTGATGCGTTTAATTGATGGCAGAGCAGAAGGATTTCCTGATCCGCTCGGTGTGGGTAGTTTATTGTCGCTCATCCTTGCTGTTGGGGCAGAAGTAATTGGATCAGTGTTGATTATGCTTGGGGTTTTTACGCGTTTTGCAGCCTTCTCGCTGATCTTTACTATGCTTGTTGCAGCTTTTGTTATTCATGCCAATGATCCTTTTGCCCGCATGGAGATGAGCCTGTTGTATTTATTATTGTTTGCAACGCTCTTTGTTTTTGGCCCCGGAAAGTATGCCATCGACAGATAAAAAAAGGACCGACTATGAAGTCAATCCTTTTAAATCAATTCAGTTTTAATTTATTTGAAATATTGCACTGCCTCTTCAGCAGCTTCAATTACTGGTTTCGTCGATATGGGCTCGCCTACAGCACCTTTCATCCATTCCTGGGGAGTAAGTCGGCCTTGCCTGAATGCTTTGTAAACCTCCGCAGCAAAGTCTTTATCGCTGATGTACTGTCCAAACTGAAATTCTATCAACTGGCCAATCGGATAGGCAGAAAGATAGAGCGGGTTATCTATCATATGAGAATAAACGGCTAGGATAGGTGAGCCTTTTACACCAAAGACAGGGGCGTAAAAGGTGTTCCATACTTCTTTGGCAATGCTTGTAACAGCTTCTTTAAGTTTTAATTCATCGGTTCCCGGATTGTCGTAAAGCCACTTCCAAACCCTGATATCTACCAGCGAAACGCCCATGATTTCGTAATTCGACCACAACTGATCCAAAGCGGCCAGATGTGAAGCTTCCAGGTTACTGACTTCCATATCCAGCAATTCCAGATCCCTGGCCTGAAAAGCAAAGGCAAGTGCCTCGGTGAAGGAGGTGTTCGGAACACCATTCAGCATATAATAATCCACATCGTATAAGGTGATGGTTTGTTCCACATTATGACCAAATTCATGGATGGCAATATTGTAACCTTTATAATCCATTCCATCAGCTCCAATCCGTGTGCGCAAACGGGCCTTGTCGCCTTTCATGGCGGCACCCCAGGCATGTCCGGCACCTCTCGAGGGATCAACAGTTACTCTGGAAGCCAGCGAATATGCAGAGTCTGTATTGAATCCCAGCTTGATCAAAATGTTTGGCAAATCGGCTTCAAAGCTGGTTTTGTCGGGATATTTAGCTTTTAAAATAGCATCAATTTTATTGATATCTAATGAGGACCGTGTTTTGAAACCGTCGTACCAGATATCCCAGGGCTGAAGTTTTCTGCCCATTCTTTTTTCAATGATCTTTGCAACGTCTTTTAATATGGGATCGCTCAACAAACTGACAAATAACTTTTCTGCATCATTAACCGGAATCTCCATGGATTCATCGAACTGTCGTTGAATATACGATGGTGCGTTTGGCGAGTAAGCATCAATTTCGCGAAGAGCTTCATGTAAATTCAGCAGATGACGATATCGTGTATTGGGTTCGAAAGTGTAGCGGTAGGTAGTGCCTTCTTTCGTTATCATATTGCTAAAAGGATTCCACAAATATTCATCATTGTTGATCACCTGTAAAGGAATTTCCTGGTTGATAATTCGTTCCATCACAGCATAGATCATGGCTTGTTTTTCGAGGCCATCCTTGCTCCCGTAATGTGTTTTTAGCTCATCGCGCAGGCCCCAATGAGTGATCAGTTTCAAATCATTGGGAAATAGTTGCTGACCTTTATTATCTCTAAGGTTTCCCATAAATATGTTATAATCAGAAATATAGGAATCAGCATCTGTTGAAAGTTGCGCATAATTTTGTAGCAGAGTGGCCGGAATTCGTGCCGTGAAAACATCACCCATACGCGCATAAGCCCAGTCCAGTCTGCTCCAGCTGGGTGCCAGCTTAGTCTTTTCTTTCAGTGTAAAATTTGGAAAGTTCAACTGGACGATAAAGGCAATTTTATTCTTAAAAAAATCGGATGTGAGGTGTGCCCCCGGGCTATACCCTCCAAAAAGCCTGTCAACCTCCAGAATTTCACCTTCGTCAACATGCAATGGAATTTTAAGCCCGACATTCATCTTGTTAAAACTTCCCCAAAGTAGTTCAAAATTATCCTGGATGCGTAAAAACAATTGTTCGCGCTCGCTGGCATTCTTTGCATTGTAAGTAACACAAAGATTTCTGAAGTCTTCAAAACTTCCATCTTCTATGGTCCATAACCGGGCAGCCTGATAAACACTTTTTTCGATGCGTTCCCATTGATCAGCTTCAGATTGCTGCTTTAATTCGTTGATCACTAACTGAATGTTTTCCTTTCCAAAGTCAGTATTCTTAGTTGATGCTGTTGCTTTCATGTGATTCATCTGTAATACTAATAGTACTGTGAATGAAATGATTAGAAATTTTTTCATGCGATTTATTTATTTTATATTTTAGGATTCTCGAAATAGTTTCATGCTTAAAATTCCGCCCAAATAAGCAAAAGGCAGGTAAATACTCAGGCTGATAAGGATAAACCAGAGCGGATGAGGCAGGCTAAACACCTGGATAATTATGCCGATCAGTAAGGCAAAACCTGTTACAAAAGCAAGCATTTTATGCGGAGAAATGGTAACCGTTAGAAATCCCGCCCCAAACGAACCGGCGAGATAGGCAAACATTAGAAAAATGAAGTGTTTGAATGGAACAGCATCAATCCATTCCTGTGCATCTGGGAATCCATCATTTTTAGCAATGATCTCTGCCTGAAAAGGGAGAAAATACTGACGTAGAAACTCCAACATTTCAATAATCAGGAATCCCGCAAGAATACCGACAAGTACAGCAATTATTTTTCGTGGCATTGTATCAAGGTGTAAAGCAAAGGTAATTGAATTTTGAAAATCTTTTCAGACTAATTTCCTATTATCCTTCTCCTTGTCGGGTAGGTTGGGAATAATCAACTCCTGGTGAAAATGCAGAAATCATTTTACATTGAAATTCAGCACTTTTTCATTAGCCAGAAAGAGTTCGAAATGGTCGTTAATTTTCGCAGGGCCAACGCCTTCGGGTGTTCCGGTGAAGATGAGGTCGCCACTTCGCAAGGTCACAAACTGTGAAACATAGGCAATGATCCGATCGAAACTAAAGATCATATTTTTGCTGTTGCCCTGCTGCCGCCATTCATCATTGATTTTAAGTCCAAAGGGAATAGCAGTTTTATCCTTAAAAATATTTAATGGGATAAACTTTCCAATGGGTGCCGAAAAATCAAAAGCTTTGGCAATTTCCCAGGGCAGGCCTTTTTTTTTGCAATCTGCTTGTAGATCGCGTGCCGTAAAGTCGATCCCTACCGTGATTTCATCATAATATTTATAGGCAAACTTCTCGGCAATATGCTTGCCGTTTTTATTGATTCTGATCACGAGTTCGGCTTCGTAGTGAATTTCATTTGAAAATTCCGGATAGAAAAACGGATTGTGTGGTGGCAGCAAAGCCGTGTCAGGTTTCATGAAAAAGACCGGTTTTTGCGGGACAGGATTATTCAGCTCGTTGGCGTGAGCTATATAGTTTCGGCCTATACAAATGATTTTCATGGATTTAAGCTTTACATTTTAACATTTTTCCCAAACATTCGCAGCTTGATTGTGGTAATCAGTTTTTTGGTGTAAAGCGGAAACGAGCCTTTCATCATCCAGTCGTAATAGGATGGCTCCTGCTGAAAAACTTCTTCCACCGTTCGCCCTTTATGCTTCCCAAAATTAAAGATTTCCCTGTTTTCAGGATCATAAATTATTTGTCCGGCAAGGTCAGCATTGCGGTGATGTTGCGAAAAATGATGTAGAACCTGCATATCATTTACCACAGCTTTGCTTTTGTTGCCCATATTATCTTCATAATCCTGATCCTCATACTTGTCGATCATTGCTTTCAACACATCGTAGGTTGCAATGGTATCCGCCTCGGCAGAATGGGCGTTTTCGAGTTCGCGGCCACAAAAGAAACGCACAGCACCTTTCAGGGTTCGTGGTTCCATCTTCATGAAGATGTTTTGAACATCGATTAGATTTCTGTTTTTCAGATCGAAATCAATGTCGTTTCGCAAAAATTCTTCCACGAGCATGGGAATGTCGAATTTAAGGGCATTGTAACCAGCCAGATCACAATGTTGCAAGAAGTTAGCTATTTCTTTGCCTACCGACTTAAATACAGGTGATTGTTCAATGTCCTGTTGTGTAATTCCATGAAATTGTACCGATGCTTCCGGAATGGGGATGCCAGGATTTATTAGCCAGGTTTTAAGTTCTTCCTTTCCGTCGGGATGAACCTTTAAGATACTTATTTCAATCACCCGATCATCGGTGATGTTTAAGCCGGTTGTTTCCAGATCGAAGAAAGCCAGTGGTTTTTTAAGTTCTAGTTTCATAGGATAAAAAAATAAAGGGTTGAGAAGTCAGCTTCCCAACCCTGTTGAATTATTTGATATTTTTCAGATTTCTCTTTCCGGATCAAAGTTTTCGAGTAATTCCTTCATTCGTTTCAGATACATGCCGGCCAGCGCGCCATCTACAATGCGGTGGTCGTAAGCCATCGAAAGAATCATGATATGACGGATTGCGATCACATCACCCATAGCCGTTTCGAGTACTGCAGGCTGTTTGCGAATGGCACCCACAGCAAGGATAGCCACCTGTGGCTGGTTGATGATGGGAGTACCGGTAAGACTGTCGAACGAACCAAAATTGGTAATCGTAAAGGTGCCTCCTTGTATTTCATCAGGTTCCAGCTTGTTGTTTCTGGCACGGTTTGCCAGGTCATTCACTGATTTGGTGATGCCCAGCAGGTTTTTCTCATCCACATTTTTAATCACCGGAACAATCAGGTTGCCGTTGGGGAGGGCAGTGGCCATGCCGATGTTGATATTTTTACGAAGGATGATATTATAACCGTCAACAGAAGCATTTACTTGCGGGTAGTCTCTGAGTGCTTTGGCAGCAGCTTCGAAGAAGATAGGTGTGTAGGTAATTTTTTGGCCTTCACGCTTCTGAAATTGATCTTTTACCTTGTTACGCCAGTTCACAACATTGGTTACGTCCACATCAATAAAAGAAGTAACATGAGGCGAAACCTGTTTCGACATAACCATGTGATCGGCAATAAGACGACGCATCCGATCCATTTCGATGATCTGATCGCCGGTGCCGGCACTCACTTTTGGTGCTTCCATACTAACTGTTTTGGCTGGCAAAGACGTTGTTGACTTTTCTTTTGCAGGAGCATCCTGTGCTGGTTTTGCTGTTCTGTTTTCGAGGTGGGCTAAAATATCATTTTTTGTTACCCGGCCTTCTTTTCCGCTTCCTTTGATGCTTTCGAGTTCTGCCAGACTAACATGCTCGGTTTTAGCGATTTGTTTTACCAAAGGAGAATAAAAGCGCTCTGAATCGGCGTAATTTACTGCTGTTTCTTTTGCAGTAACATCTTTATCAGCAGTGGTTTCAGCTTGTTTTTCTTCTGGTTTGTCAGTTTCTTTCTCTGCTTTTTGGGCTTCAGGTTTAGCAGCTTCTTCTTCATCTTCACCTTCCATCTCTACAATGGCAATCACCTTACCAACAGCCACAACCTCACCTTCATTATAAAGAGTTTCAACAATTTTTCCTTCAATAGGCGAAGGGATTTCGGAATCAACTTTATCGGTGGCTATCTCAACGATGGCATCATCTTCTTCCACAGTATCGCCAACTCCTTTGATCCAACGTGTAATTGTTGCTTCTATAACGCTTTCGCCCATTTTGGGCATTACGATTTCAAATTTGGCCATTTTGTATTCTTTTTTTGAAATATTTTGATCAATAATGTATTAAAAGCCAGTACACAGGTTTTGTTCACATGCGGCTGCAAAATTAGGATAAATTTTGAAATTTGGAATAATTCTAAATTGAAAGCTTTTGCTTACAATACAATATAATAAAAGGGATTGTTTTAAATAATTTGATTTTGAAAATGCATATCAACAAAATTATCTGCTGTTATCAGAAATTATTATTTTTGCCTTGAAACTTATCAAGCAAATAATATGGATAGCGCAATGGAAGATCAAGGAAGGCCAAACAAACGTGAAGAATTGTTTTCGAGGGCGATACGCGCAGGAAAGCGGACCTACTTTTTTGACGTAAAGGCAACGAGGCAAGACGAGCAATACCTGACAATTACTGAAAGTAAGCGTCGGTTTAGCAACGAACAGGGCAAGTTTTTTTATGAAAAGCACAAGCTGTTCCTTTATCGCGAGGATTTTGAGAAATTCATAAAAGGGCTGAACGACTCTGTTAAATTCATCGAAACGGGCGAAGTGACTGAGGATGACGAAGCAGAAACAACACTTCCAACGGATGAATCGGTTGATGTTTCTTTTGAAGATCTCGACAAATTAGACGAAGAAATCTAAGCTTTTGTTATAGTTATTTTAAAAGCTGCTCAGGCAGCTTTTACTTTTTATGACGAATTGTTCTGAAGCACGAATGTTGAAAAGTAAATGTTCATTTGCTTCGGGCACCTGTTCGAAAAATGTATTTTTGTAGGGTGCTGCCTGATGGTAGTGGGATGAATATTTTAACAGAAAACCATTTATTTATGGGTAAGACCATTGCGATAGCAAATCAAAAAGGCGGTGTTGGCAAAACTACTTCAGCCATCAACCTGGCTGCCAGCCTGGCTGTGCTTGAATATAAAACTTTAGTAGTCGATTTTGATCCGCAGGCTAATGCAACTTCCGGTGTAGGTTTCGATCCGAAAGAAATTGAAAACAGTGTGTATGAGTGTATCATCGATGGCATTCCACCCAAAGAGATTGTCCGCGAAACAGATACACCCTTTTTGCATATTATGCCTGCTCATATTGATCTGGTAGGGGCTGAGATTGAGATGATTAACCTGCCCAACAGGGAAAGGATGATGAAAAATGTGCTGGATCAGATCAAAGAGGAGTATGATTTTATCATCATCGACTGTTCGCCTTCGTTGGGTTTGCTTACCGTAAATGCTTTAACAGCAGCAGATTCGGTGATAATTCCTGTTCAGTGCGAATATTTTGCCCTCGAAGGATTAGGAAAGTTATTAAACACCATTAAGATTGTCCAGACGCGTCTGAACGAAAAACTCGACATCGAAGGCATACTTCTAACGATGTTCGACAGCCGTTTGCGCCTTTCAAAACAAGTGGTTGATGAAGTGAAAGCGCATTTTCAGACGATGGTGTTCGACACAATTATTAACAGAAACACGCGTTTGAGTGAAGCCCCCAGCTTTGGGCAAACCATAATAATGCACGATGCTACCAGCACTGGTGCCGTCAATTACTTAAACCTTGCCCGTGAAATACTTCGAAAGAATAACTTAAGCCCACAGGCAAAGGCAAAACAGGAATAAATCGAAAACAAAAATGACAGCGAGTTCAGGAAAATCGAAGAAAAGAGCGTTGGGACGCGGGCTTGAAGCAATACTGCAAAGTCCGGATACCGATATTACATCAGCCGATATTTCGGGTAATTATGTGGCCGGAGCAATTGCCGAGATTGCACTTGAAAAAATTGAAGCAAACCCTTTCCAGCCCCGAACCGAATTTGATGATATGGCCTTGCGTGAACTCGCTGCTTCCATTAAGAACCAGGGAGTAATTCAGCCAGTTACGGTGCGAAAACTGGGGTACGATAAATACCAGCTGATTTCGGGCGAAAGAAGGCTGCGTGCCTCCAAAATTGCCGGATTGACTACAATTCCTGTTTTTATCCGGGTAGCGAATGACGAACAGATGCTCGAAATGGCACTCATCGAGAATATCCACAGAGAGAATCTTAATGCTGTGGAAGTAGCCATTTCGTATCAGCGTCTGATCGAAGAATGTGCGCTGACTCAGGAACAGCTTAGCGAGAGGGTAGGGAAGAGCCGGTCAACAATAACGAATTTTTTGCGGTTATTAAAATTGCCTCCCGAAGTGCAGGTAGCTTTGCGCGATGGCCATATCACTATGGGACATGCCAGAGCTTTGATAAATTTGGATAGTTCTGAACAACAGTTGATTATTTTGCAACAAATTGTTGAGGAAGAACTTAATGTAAGACAGGTCGAGGCATTGGTAAGAGCGGTGAATACACCCCGGAATAAATCGAAATCCACGCCAAAACAAAAAAGCAGTATTCCGGATTACCACAAAGAAAAAGTGAAACAGCTTGAACAGCAATTGAACACAAAAATTTCTATTAAGCGCAACAGTAAAGGCAAAGGTAGTATTCTGATAAGTTTTGCTGATGACTCTGGTTTTGACAAGTTGATTGCACAATTGGCAAATGATTAAATTGTTATGAATCGGTCAGTTTTATTGACTTTTTTTGTTTTGTTTTTCCTTGCATTGAGTCTTAATGCTCAAGAGCCTGAAAGCAGCGCAAAAGTTAAAAAACCTCATTCGCCGCATAAAGCAACGATATACTCTGCAATTCTTCCAGGCTTGGGACAAGCCTATAACCGCAAGTATTGGAAAGTTCCGGTGGTTTATGCCGGAATAGGAACCATTTATTATTTTGCAAGCACCAACGGCAAAATGTATCGCAAAGCACGTGAAGCCTACAATTATGTTTCAAGCGAAAGTGATTATCCTATTGATAATGACTTTGTTGATAAATATACAGCACAGGATTTGCAAACAATCAGAGATTATTACCGGCGAAATATGGAACTTAGCTGGGTAGTGATGGGGCTCTGGTACGTGGTGAATATTATTGACGCTACGGTGGACGCTCATTTTTTTGATTATGATATTTCGGAGGATTTGTCCCTTAGGGTTGAACCAATAATAACGCACGATCAACTGTTTGGAGAGATTCCACATTCGTATGCCGGTATGCAGGCTGGGCTAAGTATTAAGATTAAGTTTTGAGTCTTTTGAACAGCATTTAGCCAAAATGTGCTATTTTCGTGCCAAATCAATTGGTAGATTTTAGAAACAGTTTCATGAAAACGATAAAGATTGCTTTGATAGGCTACGGACGCATGGGTAAGCTCATTGAAAAAATGGCCTTGGTACGCGGTCATCAAATCGTTGCCAAACTCGACAACGAAAGAGACTGGCGCGAACAACTGGATCAGTTTGTGAAGGCAGATGTTGCCATTGAGTTTAGTCTTCCGGATAAGGTGGTCAACAATATCCATAAGTGTTTTGATGCAAATATTCCGGTTGTTGTTGGCACGACCGGTTGGTATCATCATTTAAATGAGGTGATTAGCTGGTGTGATGAACAAAAGCAGGCCATTTTTTATGCGTCTAATTTTAGTGTTGGCATGAATTTGATGTTTATGCTTACCAAAGAAATGAGTCAATTGGCAGCAAAATACGGATTCAGGATGAGATTATCCGAAAAACATCATCAGCATAAAGTAGATAAACCAAGTGGCACTGCGCTCGAAATTGCACGTTTGGTAAAAGAGTATCATCCGCTTATCAAAGGATATGCGCTGGAAGAAACCCCAAATCAGATGTTTTTACCGATTGAAGCGGTTCGCGAAGGAGAAGTGAATGGCCTGCATTGCCTGGAACTTTTTTCATCTGATGAAAAGCTAAGCCTGACGCACGAAGCCTTAAACAGAAACGGTTTTGCGCAAGGTGCTTTGATGGCTGCTGAGTTTTTGGTTGGGAAAAAAGGCGTATTTACTATGAATGATTTATTGCAAACAGATGAAGATTAGCAAATCACGCTATATTATTCCTGGCCTAATGGTTTTGATTTATGCCTCATTCATCTTTACAAATTGTTCAGGTTCCAGGAAACTTGTCGGTAATAAGAATGATTCATCGGATAGTTGCCTGAATCTTAATATCTCGGATAATAAGGCCGACAAAATTAACGGCAGAGCTTACGACATAATTTCATTTGATCTGGTTGGTGATTGTCTGCATACTGTTGTGATGTACAGCGGAGGCTGCAGTATCCCGCAAAAGAGGGTGAATTTGATTAAAATCGAAAATGAACCTTACCCAAAACAGGCCTTGATTGATTTGGTGATTTCTAATGATGACGCCTGCCGTGAGATGATAACCGACAGTATTTCAATTGATTTGTCCTATCTTAATGCTATGGCACGCGATGGAGGCATTCTTATCAGATTTGATGGTCAGCAAAAAGATTTTTTTTATGCATTGCCGCTCAGGTGATTACGAATTATTAACAAAATCCCGGCCGGCCTTTGAGTTCACTTTCCTAATTTAGCACTTTCAAAAAACAGTATCATGCTTGCACTGATTATTATCATTCCGTTGCTTTTTACCATTCCAACAATTTTTGCCTGGCAGTTATTTGCCAAGGCCGGAAAAACGCCTTTTCTGAGTTTAATTCCATTCTACAACCTTTATGTACTGTTGCAGATTATTAAAAAACCTTTGTGGTGGTATATATTGCTTTTGATTCCTTTTCTTAATGTGTTTGTGTATATGCTGATGCTCGTTGAGTTGGTAAAGTGTTATGGAAAGTATGGCCTGGGAGAACAATTTTTGGCTGTGGTAGTTCCAATTATATATCTGCCCTGGATCAGTGCCGACAAAAAGCTTACCTACCACGATCCTTCGGTAACCGAGCGTCCGAAGAAAGGACCGGTGCGCGAATGGCTGGATGCAATCATTTTTGCCGTGGTAGCTGCCACCATTATCCGCACCTTTTTAATAGAAGCCTATACCATTCCCACTTCAAGTATGGAGAAATCACTTTTAGTAGGCGATTTTTTGTTTGTGAGTAAGATGAGCTATGGCCCAAAAATCCCGAATACACCGCTGGCGTTTCCGTTTGTTCATCATACCTTGCCCTGGAGCCAGACTTCAAAAAGTTATGTTGAATGGATCAAACTGCCTTTTTATCGCTTTGCAGGTCTGGGAAATGTTGAACGCAATGATGCTGTTGTGTTTAACTATCCGGCCGGTGATACGGTAAGCGACAGATTCCAGAGTAATGTGAGCTATTATTCCTTAGTGCGCGAATATGGAAGAGAAAGGGTTTGGACAGATAAGAGAAATTTTGGTAATATTATTGCCCGTCCGGTTGATAAGCGCGAAAACTATATCAAACGGGGGGTAGGCTTGCCGGGAGATACGATTCGAATCGTAAAATCTGAGTTGTATGTGAATGGCAGCAAGGCTGATTCGCCTGTCACACTACAGTTTAAGCATCTTGTGAAAACGGATGGAACTATGATCAATCAGCGAGTTATGGATCGGTATGCTATTACTGAAGGTAAGCGTCTCAGCCAACCAGATGAATACATGCTTTGGATCAGTGATGCGGTTGCGGATGAATTGAGAAAACTACCAAATGTGAGAAGCATCGAAAGAGTAATAGAATCGCCCGAAACCTGGGATCCGGAAGTTTTCCCGAATTCTGAAGAGTTTAAATGGAATATCGATAATTTTGGACCACTTTGGATTCCTGAAAAGGGAAGAACAATTCAGCTAACTACCAAAAATCTTCCTTTGTATGAGCGTATTATCACAGCTTATGAAGGAAATTCTCTGGAAGTAAAAGATGGGAGTATTCTGATAAATGGTTCTCCTGCTTCTGAATACACCTTTATGATGAATTATTATTGGATGATGGGCGATAATCGTCATAACTCTGCTGATTCACGCATTTGGGGATTTGTGCCTGAAGATCATGTTGTTGGTAAAGCTGTTTTTGTCTGGCTGTCGCTTGATCCCAACAAATCATTATTTGGCGGTAAAATCCGTTTTAATAAGTCGATGCGTGTTGTAAATTAAGATATTCGCAAACAAGTTTTATAAATATTTAGCTAGATAACTATGAAGAAAGCAAAAATTGAAACCGAAAAAGGTACCATGATTGTTGAATTGTATGATGATGACGCACCTAAAACCGTGGAGAATTTTATCAGCCTAATTCAGAAAGGCTTTTATGATGGTCTTACTTTCCATAGAGTAATACCCAATTTCGTAGTTCAGGGCGGTTGTCCCAAAGGCGATGGCACCGGAGGCCCTGGTTATACCATAAATTGTGAGCTTGACGGGGAAAAGCAACGACATGATCGCGGTGTGTTGTCAATGGCTCATGCCGGAAGAAATACGGGTGGTTCCCAGTTTTTCATCTGTCACAGTCGCGAAAATACTGCGCATCTGGATCGTAATCATACTGTTTTTGGTAAGGTGATTGAAAATATCGAAGTGGTTGATAGGATACGACAGGGAGATAAAATGATTAAACTCAGTGTTTTTGAAGAGTAGTTTCAAAGCATTGCCTTTTTTAATCCTATACAATAAAAAAAACACCGAAAACGTACAGTTTTCGGTGGTTTTTGTTGATCTTCTGCGGAGGAAGAGGGATTCGAACCCCCGGAGGCTTGCACCTCAACGGTTTTCAAGACCGCCGCAATCGACCACTCTGCCATTCCTCCGCTGCAAAAGTAAGAAAATTTGATTTCGCACAGAGCCTAAGTTGAAAAATGATGATTATTTTAGAAATGTATTTGTTTGATATTAGCATTTATTCGTCAAAGACAGCCTTAAATTGTTGGGTTTTCCTGTTCTCAATGATACCTAATGTATTGATTATATTACAATAACTGTTTACATTGTGCCGTTTGCTGACTTCAACTTGTGCTTTCAGTACAAATGATCGTATCTTTGTATTATAAATGATTTCCTTCTGTAGGATTGCCTCATTTAATAACATACCGATTATGAGAAAATTAATTACGCTTATATTACTTTTTTGTTTGTTTCAGGCATTTGCTCAGGAGCAAAACAAAAGCATGAGAGCCTATTTATCCTATGCAATCTTTTATGTTCCAGACGCTGATCCTTATATCGAAACTTACCTCGCTGTCGATGGCAATTCAGTGTATTTTAATGAAATAGAACCTGGAAAATTTAAGGCCAGCATTGAAATTATAATGATCTTCAAACAACGCGATTCTATTGTTGACTATGCAAAGTATGCCCTAAACAGTCCAACCATCACAGATACTTCAGCGATTGATTTTGGCTTTATCGACCAACAGCGTTTTTCGTTACCTGCCGGTGAGTATCAGTTCGAGCTGATCATCTCTGATATGAACAATGAGCTGGAGCCTCCTTTCCAGACATTGGAGAATATTCAGCTGCAGTTTTCGGAGCATGAAGTATCAATCAGTGGAATTCAGTTGATTGAGAGTTATGAAAAGACTGATAAAGTAGGTATGTTGACCAAAAATGGATACAACCTGGTTCCGCTTGTTTATGCCTTTTACCCCGAATCGATGAAAACAATGTCGTTTTATGCCGAGGTGTATCATGCCGAAAAGGTTTTCGGGGAAGGCTCCGGATATCTGCTGAACTATTACATTGAATCGTTTGAGAGTGGCAAAACTATCGACGGTTTTCAATTCAGGAAGCGAATGGATTCCAAAGCTGTTAACATTGTGTTTAACACCATTGATATCAATGAGTTACCATCCGGAAACTATGAGCTAGTATTGGAAGTGCGAGATCGTGAAAACAAACAGATCACACAAAATACGGTGTTTTTCAGACGGTCGAATCCCGGTATGGGTTACAAAATGAATGATTTAGCAGCTGTGAATGTTAATAATACTTTTGTAAACCGCATCACCGAGTTGGATAGTCTTCGCGAGTATTTATTATGCCTGGAGCCTATTTCATCAGAGGTAGAAAGAGATTATGTTTACAATCTTGTTGCTAAGAATGACGCGGATTTGATGAAAAAGTATTTCTATAATTTCTGGGTTACGCGCAACTTTTCTGCACCCGAAGAAGCCTGGCAACAGTATTATTACGAAGTAAAGAAAGTTAATCTGGCTTATAAAACACCGACCAGGAAAGGTTATGCTTCTGACCGCGGACGCGTTTATTTGAAGTATGGCCCACCCAATCAGATCATGGAAAGTTATAATGAGCCAGGCGCATATCCTTATGAAATATGGCAGTATTATACACTTGGTAATCAACGCAATAAGCGATTTGTTTTTTATACAAGAGATATAGTCACCAACGATTTTATGCTGATACATTCCGATGCCTTTGGAGAATTATCCAACTACCGCTGGCAGTTGGATATCTATCGCCGTACCTGGGATCCTAACAATATTGATGAAACGGCACCTCAGGATACCTGGGGCAACAGAGCAACTCAAATCATCAATGATCTGAAATAAAAACAGCATAGAAGATTTACCATTGCTGCTGTCACATACAGCTGCTTTTTCAAGATTTAAAAATCCTTACCTTTGCCTGATTGTTTTTATATACAAGCAAAGTAACAGCCTAAATGAATAGCCCGGGATATAAATTGCTCAGAAGTATTGCCCGTTTCTGGGGTCGTTTCCCATTGTGGTTTTTATACCTCTTCTCCGATTTTTTATATTATCTTGCTTATTATCTGATTCGATACAGAAGAAGCGTTGTAAGAAAAAACCTGATGGACAGCTTTCCTGAAAAATCAAGATCAGAGATAAAGTCCATCGAAAAGAAGTTTTATCATAACCTGACTGATCTTTTTGCTGAGTTTATAAAGATGGCCAGGATTAGCCAGGAAGAATTACATAAAAGGATGCATTACGAAAATGCAGAAGTGCTGGTTCAGTTGGCTGATCAGGGTAAAAGTGTATTTCTGGCTACTGGTCATTGTGGTAACTGGGAGTGGTTTGGAGGAGCTATTCCATTGAAAACCCAACACAATAGTATTGCCATTTATAAACAACTGTCGAACAAGGTGTTTGAAGTATTGGTGAAGGAAATCAGAACCAGTCACAACAACCTCACCATGCTCGAATCACGCTCGACCTACAGAGGACTCAAACAATTGAACGACAGACATAATGCTGTATTTATTGCTGCTGATCAAAGCCCCGGCGGAAGCGAACAGGATTATTGGACGAATTTTTTGAATCGTGAAACTGCTTTCTTCAATGGCCTCGAAAAGATGGCCAAAGCACTTGACTATGCTGTTTTATTTGCTGACAATTCGAGAGTTAGAAGAGGATATTACAGGGTAAAACTTATTCCCATTACACTAAACCCTAAACAAACATCTACCAATGAAATTACCGAGCAATACGCACGTTTGCTTGAGCAAGCTATAACTAAACAGCCCGACAACTGGCTTTGGTCGCACAGACGCTGGAAACACCAACGAAAAAATACTGCCTGATGCCTGAAATAGCCGTTGTTATTCTTAATTATAACGGGAAGAAATTCTTGGACCAATACCTGCCGATTGTGCTGAGACATAGTATGGAGGAGGCTAAAGTGGTTGTTGCCGACAACGCTTCCACTGATGATTCGGTTGACTTTTTAAGATCGAATTTTCCTGAGGTCCGTCTGATTCAGAATTTTCATAACGGTGGTTTTTCAACGGGTTACAACCATGCACTAAGGCAGATAAAAGCAGACTATTATGTGTTACTCAACTCAGATATTGAGGTAACGGCCAATTGGATCAGTCCGGTGATTGCGTTGATGCAAAGTGATCCGAATATCGCTGCATGTCAGCCAAAGATAAGAGCGATACACCAAAAAGATCACTTTGAATATGCCGGAGCTGGAGGTGGTTTTATTGATAAGTTTGGCTATCCATTTTGCAGGGGCAGAGTTTTTCAGCATCTCGAAAAGGACAACGGGCAGTATGACGATCCGGTTGAGGTTTTTTGGGCAAGTGGTGCCTGTATGTTCGTACGGGCCGATCTGTTTCATCAGCATGGCGGGCTCGACGATAGTTTTTTTGCTCATATGGAAGAGATAGACTTTTGCTGGCGATTGAAAAACAAAGGATTTAAAATTATGTACTGCCCTCAATCAGTTGTTTATCATGTTGGCGGAGGAACATTACCTAAAATATCATCCCGAAAAACCTACCTTAATTTTAGAAATAATCTTTCACTCTTATACAAAAACCTCCCGCAAAAAAGGCTTTACCGGGTTATTTTCATCAGACTGATCCTGGATGGTGTTGCCAGTGTTAAATTTTTGCTGGAAGGTGGCTTAGGAGACTTTTTGGCTGTTGCCCGCGCACATTTACATTTTTACCGTAAGTTGCCTTTACTGGCCATGAAGCGTGAAAAAATTAAGCCACATCAGGTAGGTCAGATGTATCAAAAAAATATTGTAGTTCAACACTTTATAAAGAAGAAAACAAAATTTACCGACCTTGATCCAGCTGATTTTTCATAAATAGATATTGTAAGGCCAGTCGGTAACCCTCCATTCCCAAACCAGAAATACTTCCTTCGCAAGCAGCTCCTGTAAGCGATTGATGCCGATAAGATTCTCGGGCAAAAATATTGCTCAGGTGCACTTCAACAACCGGAATGGAAATCGCTTTGATGGCGTCGGCCAAGGCCACTGAGGTATGGCTATAGCCTCCTGGATTAAAAATTACCGCATCCTGTTTCTGATCCGACTGCTGAAGGATATCAATCAATTCGCCTTCAATATTGGATTGAAAATAAGTTAGTTGGATTTTCGTGAAATCCTTTTTCAGCAACGATATAAATCCTTCAAATGTTTGATTTCCATAGTGTTCTGGCTGACGTTTACCAGTCAAATTCAAATTTGGGCCGTTTAGAATTAAAACTTTCATACTTCTGCTTTAGGGCACAAAGATAGTCTGAATGCAATTTCATCAAAACAGCTTATTAAATTTCCTTATTTAGAACTTATTTAGAAAGCATTTTGTGCAAAAATCCTTACCTTTGAAGCCATACAAAAACGATTAAAAGATTTTGCACATGGAAAGCCCAAAAACTACAACTGACATCCTGAAAACAGCGATTTTACTTGAACGTAAAGGGAAGGCATTTTACGCACAGGTGGCCCGTCAAACGGAAAGTAAAGCAGTGAAACAGGTATTTGAAACCATGGCCGAAGAAGAACAGGCGCATATTGAGTTTCTTTCGAAACAGTTTAAGCATTATGAAGCCAATCATGAGTTTCTGAAAAACGAATTGCACAAAGATGTGGACGATACCGATGTGGAGCGTATCCTTTCGGATCAGGTAAAGAATGAAATTTCAGCAGCAAGCTTTGAGGCAGCTGCTATTTCGGCGTCCATCGACTTCGAAAACAAAGCAATCGAGGTTTATACCGAAAGAGCCAATAGTGCAAAGGATTCAAACGAAAAGGAAATGTATCAGATGCTGGCCGACTGGGAAAAAACCCACCATCGGTTGCTTCATAGGTTGAACGAAGACCTGAAAGAACAAATCTGGAACGATAATCAATTCTGGCCTTTTTAAAAGGCATTCGAAATACTACGAGAAACCGGTTGAGGCCGGTTTTTTCTTTCTTTTTAATCAAATTAATAATTTTTAATATCATGCAAGACGAAAATTTGGGATTCAACTCCAGGGCAGTTCATGCCGGAGGTTTTGAAGATCCGAAAGGAAGTGCGGTAACGCCTATCTACCAAACATCAACGTTTAAATTTGAGAATGCAGATCATGGTGCCAAGTGTTTTTCCGGTGAGGAAGATGGCTATATTTACACCCGTATCGGCAATCCCACCATCAACGAGCTCGAGAATGCAGTAGCCAATCTTGAAGGTGGCTTTGGCGGTATTGGTGCCAGCTCGGGCATGGCAGCTGTAAATATTGTTTACCTGGCATTTTTGGGAGCCGGAAAGCATCTGGTTGCACATAATTCGCTCTATGGGCCATCGCGTGCAATCATGGAAAGTCTTTATCCAAAATATGGTGTTGAATCAAGTTTTGTGGATGCTACAAATGTTGAAAATGTCAGGAAAGCCATCAAACCCAACACTTCGTTGATTTATCTGGAAACCCCCGCAAATCCAACCATTGGGATTACTGATATAGAAGCCATTAGCAAACTTGCACACGAACACAATATTCCGGTTTGTGTGGACAACACCTTCTGTAGCCCTTACCTCCAAAAACCGCTTGATCTGGGAGCTGATGTTGTGCTTCATTCGATGACCAAATTTATCAATGGTCATGCAGATATTGTTGCCGGCATGGTAGTTTCCAAAACCGAAGAACATTACAAAATGATGCGTGGAGTGATGGTTAATATGGGCTTTAATATGGATCCGCATCAGGCTTGGCTTACCCGCCGCGGGTTGAAAACTTTAGGTATTCGTATTGATCGGGCACAGGAAAATGCGCAAAAAGTAGCTGAATTTCTCGAAAATCATCCAAAAGTAGAGTGGATATTGTATCCCGGTTTGGCATCACATCCGCAGTATGAACTGGCCAAACGCCAGATGAAAGGTTCGGGTGCCATGATAAGTTTTGGTTTGAAGGGTGGACTGGTGGCCGGAAAGAAAATGATGGATCATGTGAAGCTTGCTTTACTGGCAGTTTCATTGGGAGGTGTAGAAACGCTCATACAGCATCCTGCCAGTATGACTCATTCCAAGCTAAGCAAGGAAGCTAAAGATTTAGCAGGTATCACAGATGGCTTAGTGCGTTTGTCAGTCGGTATAGAAAATGTGGAAGACATCATTACTGATCTTGATCAGGCACTCCGATCTGTCTGATTCAGCAGGTGAACGTTTTTTTTTGAAATCCGTTAGATCAACATAGGTTTAACGGATTTTTTTATACAGAAGGTAGGTTAATCTCCGGTATAATTGTATTTTAGCGTCAACAATCTGGCCATGCAAATCCTAAAAAGAATAGTTTTACTTTTTGTTTTATTTGCGCTTACTTATCGTGTTGAAGCCCAAAAAGTTGCGATAGTATTAAGTGGTGGAGGAGTCAAAGGTTTGAGCCATGTAGGAGTGCTTAAAGCTTTGGAAGAAAATGAGATTCCGATCGATTATATCGTGGGCAATTCTATGGGTGCTATTATTGGAGGCTTGTATGCTTCGGGTTATTCCCCATCCGAAATTGAAGCTTTGGTTAAGAGTGTTGATTTCAAGCAATGGGTGACTGGCAAAATTGATGAACGATTTTTTAGTTACCGGCATGAGGAGGCTAATCCGGCATGGGTTACGATTCCCTTTAGCATTGAGAAACGTTTTATTTTGCGTTTGCCCTCAAGTCTGATCTCTCCCTATCTGATGGATTATGCTGTGATGGAATTGTTTAGTAGTGCCTCGGCTGCCTCTGATTATGATTTTGATAAGCTTTTTGTTCCATTCAGATGTGTGGCCTCGGATATTGATTCCTCCACACTCGTTGTGTTGGACAAAGGCCAGCTGGGTATTGCCATCAGGGCTTCGGCAACTTTTCCTCTGCTGATAAAGCCTTTGGTTGTGAACGACAGATTGCTTTTTGATGGCGGGATGTTTAATAATTTCCCTACAGAAATCGCTCATAATGAGTTTAATCCTGATTTGATAATAGGAAGTGTAGCTGCCGGAAACTATGGTTCGCCAAGGGAAAATGACATTGTTTCGCAATTGCAGAATATGCTCATGCGAAAAGCTGATCTCACCCTTTCTGAGGATGAAGGTGTTTTAATTCGATCTAAGATAGGCCCTGTTGGTTTGCTTGATTTCGATCGGGTTCAGATGTGCATCGACAGTGGCTATCAGGCAACAATTGACAAATTACCTGAGATAAAAACTAAAATTAAACGAAGGAGAGATACCTTAGCGATTAAGCAGTTAAGGGATTCCTACAGAGATAATCTACCTGAGCTAAAATTCGATACTGTCGTTGTGCGAGGTGTGAAACCAAAGCAATCTGTCTATATCAACCGAAAGTTAAATTTTAACAAAAAAAATAGTGATCTGCAATCCTTGAAATCGTCCTATTTCGATCTGTTGGCAGACGATAAGATTAGCTATATCTACCCACAATTGGTTTTTGATACCTTACGTCAGCAGTTTAATCTGATATTGGACGTAACGCTCTCGAAGCCTTTTTTGGCTGAGGTAGGAGGTAATATATCGTCTTCTGCTTCAAATCAGGCTTTTGTGGGCCTGACCTATCGTAAGCTTTCAAGGATAGGAAGTCGCTATGGTATAAACGCTTATTTCGGAAGGTTTTATTCCTCTGTTCAGGGTGAGCTGCGTTTCGATTTGCCTGGGGCACAGCCGTTTTTTGGACTGATGAGGGCCCAACTGGCACGAAAAGACTATTTTAAAAATGCTACCTATTTCTTTGAAGATCCAACACCTGCTTTTATTATTGAAAACGAATCAGGTATTGCAATTGAAATGGGACATAGACTGGGAAGCAAAACAAAGGCAGCTATTGGGATGGCAGGTGGGAGAAGGAGTTTTGACTATCATCAAACAAATAACTTTAGCAGAAATGATACCACAGATATTTCTCAGCTCGATTTCCTAAAACCCTATGTGGGTATTTATTACAACTCCTTGAATAAGAAGTATCTGGCGAATGCCGGGATGCGATGGTACGTAGAACTGGCTTTTTTTGATGGCAAGCAGAAGAATATTCCCGGCTCAAATTTGACTAAGTCATTGATATTTAGCCAAAATCAGGCCTTTTACAGTCTCAAGGTTCATTACGATAACTTTTTTGCCAAAACAGGTCGATTTACTTATGGTTTTTTGGGTGAAGCCCTACTGTCTGATCAAAAGCTGCAAAATAATTATACAGCCAGTGTTTTGTCGGCTCCTGTTTTTGAGCCGGTTAGTGAGATGAAAACGGTTTTTTTGGAGCGTTACAGGGCTTATAATTACCTGGGAGCAGGATTCAAACTTATTTATTCGCCATTTAGAAACATGGATATACGCGCAGAAACCTATATGTTTCAGCCGTACGAAAGAATTGTAAATAAAGGGATTAATGAAGTTCCTTATTTTAGTGTCAGCTTTCCTGAAATGTCATGGGTGTTTTCCGGAAGGGTGGTATTGCATACACCGCTTGGCCCGTTGAGTGCAGCCCTGAATTATTACGACCGCGAAAACAATAAGTTTATGTTTGTGATAAACTTTGGTTATCTGTTGTTTAATCGTTCCAATTTCGATTGAGGATTAAACTAATGGTAACAAGTGTTGTTTATGTAATTTATAGAACGAAATGAAGTGATCATTTTAACAAGTATTTTCATTTTATTTGGGTTGTCCGTTATAGCTCCTTTTGTCAACCAGAAGTTTCCTAAAATATCAGGATGGTTGCTTGGGATCGTTCCGGCCAGTCTTTTTTTTGTTTTCCTGAGCAAGATTCCTGCTGTTGGTCGGGGTGATGCTTTTAAGGAAGTTTATCCCTGGCTGTCGGATTTGGGGATTGGTTTTTCGTTTAATCTTGATGGTTTGTCCATGTTCTTTGCCTTGTTGGTAACTGGTGTTGGAGCATTGATCATGATCTATGCAGGCTATTATATGCGATCTTATCAAAAGACCAACAGGTTTTTTGGTTACCTGGTATTTTTTATGGCTGGGATGCTGGGTTTGGTCACGGCAAGCGATTGGATAACGCTTTTTATGTTTTGGGAGTTTACGAGTATCAGCTCTTTCATGCTGATAGGTTTTAAACACGAAAAAACAGCTGCCCGTGAAGCTGCCCTGCAGGCTCTGCTAATTACCGGTGGGGGCGGACTTGCTTTGTTGGCAGGCTTAATTATGATGTCGCTTCCGTATCATAGTTTTAGTATTGAAGCTGTAATTAACGATCCACAACCTTTTTTGCAGAGCAGCTTATTTGTGCCTGCTACCATCCTGATCTTGATTGGAGCCTTTACAAAATCAGCCATTTTCCCGTTTCATTTCTGGCTTCCCGGTGCCATGCAGGCTCCCTCGCCGGTTAGTGCCTTCCTGCACTCGGCAACTATGGTCAAAGCCGGCATTTACCTCCTGGCACGTTTACATCCGGTGATGGAATCGCAGGAATTGTGGATTTATACTTTGTCTGTTTTTGGAGTTGTAACGATGTTTGTTGGTGCATGGTTTGCCCTGGCACAGCAGGATCTGAAAAAGATTCTGGCCTACACTACGGTGAGTGCTTTAGGCACGATGGTCTTACTGATCGGCACCTCTACAGCTTATTCCGTTACTGCTGCCCTGGTGTTTTTGCTTGTTCATGCGTTTTACAAAGCCACCTTATTTATGATGGCCGGAAACATTGAAAAGATTACAGGCACACGCGATATGAATCAACTTGGGCAGTTGAATCGATTTATGCCGGTGGCAACCGTAATCAGTTTGTTAGCACTATTATCCATGTCCGGAATCCCTCCCATGATTGGGTTTATTGGCAAAGAACTGATGTACGAAGCAAAACTCAATGCACCTGCGGCAGGAAACTTCATCCTATTGACGGGCTTTTTGGCCAATGCCTTTACGGTATTTGTTTCACTGCGCTTTGCCTATGGAGTTTTTTGGGGCAAAAAGCAAGATTTTAAAAAACAACCGCACGAGCCAGATGTATCCCTTTTGGTTGGCCCGGCTGTTTTAGTTTTTATCAGTCTTTTGCTGGGGATTTTTCCCAATCAGATTGCCGGATTGCTGGGTTCGGCCTTTCAGTCTGTCCTTCCTGGCGAAACGCTCATCAAACTCAAGCTGTGGCACGGATTCAATGAAATCTTGCTGCTGAGTTTTCTCACTGTGTTACTTGGTGTTGTGATGTTTGTTTACCGAAAGGCGATAATCCGCATTGTTTGCTATTTGAACAGCAACTACTTTAATTTAAAACTTTCACAAAGATTTTTTACCGGTATTGATGTGTTCCTGAATCTAACCAAGAAAAAAACTGCTGTGGTGCAGCATGGTTATCATCGTTTTTATCTGATGACAATTTTTATTGCTGCTGCTTTGCTATTGATTTTGACAATGCCTGCTGTTGATTTTCAGTTCGATTTCGATCTGAAATTTGACGGCTTGTCATTTTTTGTGATGCTGGCAGCGATTATGATTATAGCCGGCAGTATAGCCGTAATTGTGGCTCAAAGTCGTTTGGTAGCACTTATTGCTACAGGTTTTGTCGGTATTGGAATAACAATTGTTTTTGTTTTGTATAGTGGTGTCGATCTGGCAATTACAATGGTCATGGTGGAAACACTTACGGTTGTATTAGGTGCCATGGTGGTTTATCATTTGCCAAAGTATCTGAATTACTCAGGTGTTGGTTCGCGCATTCGGGATGGAATTGTGGCAGTATTTTTTGGATTTGTTATGGGTTTTTTAGCTTTACAGACCAGCAAGCCAACAACACTGACAAAAATCTCTGATTATTTTGTTGAAAACAGTTATACCAAGGCTTTTGGAGAGAATATTGTGAATGTGATTTTAGTTGATTTCAGAGCACTGGATACGCTGGGCGAAATTGTTGTACTGGCATTGGCTGCCATAGGAATAGTGTCGCTTTTGAAGTTGAATGCCCAAAAAAAGAGTAGCAGATGAAAACAGAGATATTAAAAATAGCTGCTGCCCATCTGAAGCCATTTTTACTCATTTTGAGTTTGGTTGTTTTATATCGTGGGCATAATGAACCGGGCGGAGGTTTTATTGCAGGACTTTTAGCCGGTATGGCCTATGTGATTTATGCCGGTGCCTTTGGGGTTAGCAAAGCAAAACAACTTCGTTTGGCTAAACCCATGTTTTTTATGGGATTTGGAATTGGCATTGCCCTGTTTAGCGGTATGATTGGTTTGATGAATGGTGCTGACAGTATTTTCACAGGCGTTTGGACAACGCTCACCTTTGGTGATTTTTCACTTAAATTGGGCACCCCTTTACTATTTGATCTGGGTGTTTATTTAACTGTAGCAGGTATGTTAGTCAAAGTAATTTTTACAGTGATGGAGGAGGATGTATGAGTTTATTGATGGCCATTTTGATTGGATTTTTATATGCCGTAAGCATCTATTTGCTTTTGCGTCGGAGCATTGTAAAACTTGTGATTGGCATTTTGTTTTTGAGCTATGCCACTAATCTGATGCTGTTTTTCACAGGAGGTCTCACCGAAACCAGCCCTGCTTTTACAGATATAGCTTCAACCAGTGAGGTGGTGACGGCTAGTGATCCGCTTCCACAAGCCCTTATCCTGACTGCACTTGTAATTGGTTTTGGAGTGGCAGCATTTAGTATGGTGTTGATTTACAGGTTTTACAAGGAATCCGGAACGGTCGATTTAGACGAATTAAGCGAAATAGAAAAGTCATGATGTTTTTTTTACCTATACTTATCCCTTTGATTTCGATCGTTTTATTGATCGCTTTTCGAAGCAGGCTTAAATTCCAGCAGGGATTGAGTATTCTTTCAGTGTTTATTCAATTGTTTGCTGCCGTGTCTATCTTATTGAAGTTGAGCGAGAATGGACATCTGGTAGCTCAGTCCGGCGGCTGGCCTGCTCCCTTCGGGATTACGTTTGTTGCCGACTACACCAGTGCAATATTGTTGCTTGCGGTTAGTTTGGTTGCCATAGGTTCTATCATATATAGTATTGGTTTTGTGGATTTTGACCGGCAGAAGAATGGTCTTTTTCTGCTCTACCAGGGCTTACTTGCCGGTGTGAATGGTGCTTTGCTTACCGGTGATATTTTTAACCTCTATGTATGGTTCGAGGTTATGGTTATTTCATCTTTTGTGCTGATTACTTTGGGTTCTGAGAAGACGCAGTTGCGTGCTTCGGTGAAATACCTCGTTATGAATCTGGTTGGCTCGATGCTTTTTGTGGCAGCAATTGGACTGTTATACAGTCAGCTTGGGACATTAAACATGGCCGACATTGCCTATAAATTGCGGTTACAGCCTGTACCTCCGTTAGTAAATAGTGCGATTATGCTGTTTTTTGTAGCTTTTGGTATCAAAGCAGCCGTTTTTCCATTTTTCTTTTGGCTTCCGGCATCCTATCCCACGCCTCCGATAGCCATAACAGCATTTTTTGGTGCCACACTCACCAAGGTTGGCGTTTATGTGATGTTGAGGTTCTATAGTTTATTTGCGCAACTTGATGTTACCTTCTGGCAGCCTGTAATTTTTACAGTGGCGGCATTGACGATGATTTTTGGAGTTTTGATGGCAGCTTCCTCTTACGATATCCGGAAGATTTTGTCATTTCATATCGTCAGCCAGATTGGCTACATACTCATGGGGATAGGATTGTTTTCGGTTGCGGGACTAGCAGGGGCCATCTTGTTTATCGTCCATAATATGTTTTCCAAAACGGCTACCTTTATGGCGGGAGGTTTGATATACCTTTACAAAGGATCCTATGACCTGAAAAAATTAGGATGGATTTATAAAACGAAACCATTATTGGCATTTCTTTTTCTGATTCCGGCACTTTCACTGGCTGGTATCCCGCCAACACCAGGATTTTTTGGAAAGTTCTTGCTCCTGTATGCCGGATTTGACGGTGCCCACTACACCATCACGATCGTTGCCTTGGGAGTGAGTATCTTAACCCTCTTTTCGATGGTTAAAATCTGGAATGAAGCCATGTGGAAACCTGAAGAAAATAGTGTTGATCTTGTTGTGAAAAAGATTCAGCCTGCTGCCTGGACAGGTACAATTATCGTTGTTGCATTAACACTCCTATTGGGTTTGACAATCGGCTATACCTACGATTATTTGGCCGATGCTGCCAGGCAACTGCTTGATCCAAGCTTGTATATAAAAGCCGTTTTGCCTGAACAACCTTAAATGAACTTGCTTATGACACAAAGTAAAACATTCATTATTAAGCAATTGCCTGGAAGGGTTTGGGCATTTATAAAGTTTATTCCCTTTTATACACTTGAGTTGATTCTTTCAAGTACGATTTTGGCTTATGATATCCTCAGGCCGAAGAAGACTTTCAAACATGGTATAGTGGCATATAAGCTTGATTTGAAGACAGATACTGCAATTTTGGCTTTTATAAATCTCATTTCGATGACCCCCGGTAGTTTGAGTGTGGATTTAAGTCCCGACCGAAAGATACTTTATATTCACAGTATGTATCTCGATGATCCTGAAGAATTTACAAAAAATGTGAAGCTTACTTTTGAAAAACGTATAAAAAAGATTTTTGAATGATGGAAATACAATCACAGTTTTTGATAATTGCAATATATATCGCCTTTGCGAGCCTGGCTGTGGCATTTCTTGCAGCAATTTTCAGGCTCTTTAAAGGACCTGATATTACTGACCGGCTCATCGTGATCGATCTGTCTGCATCCTCACTTATTGGCTTTATCATCATGGTAATCATCGTGAGTGGAGAAATAGTTTACCTGAATGTGGCTTTAATCACGGCTTTGGTGATGTTTATGGGCAATATTGCCTTTGCACGTTATTTGAAAAAAACATTGAAACAGTAATGGAAATTTTAATCGCTATTTTGTTGTTGCTGGCTTCGTTTTTTACCTTGGTTAGCTCGTTTGGGATCATCAGATTACATGATGTTTATATGCGCATGCATGCCATCACCAAAGCATCGTCACTGGCAACGATCTTGTTCCTGATAGCATTGATATTGGCTCATCCTGGCTGGCGTGTCGCCCTTGGCGGATTGCTTCTGATTGTGTTTGTTATTGCCACAGCACCAGTTTCTACCCACGCACTGGCGCGGATATCAGTGCAACTGGGTATTAAAATGGCAAAAGGGGAAGTACGCAATGATATGAAAACTGACGAGGATAGTGAAATTGAACTTCCGGATAAGTCTTCTGAGAAAGAGAGCTTTGAGGCCTAGCTGAGATTTTTCCTTCACGATCACAATGCCGGGATGTCGGCAAAACGAATTATTGCTGAAATGTACCGAAAACCCACGCGAATTTGTTAAATATATTACTGTTTATCAGCTCTGCAAACGCTTTTTTATCAAATAATTCCTATTTTTGCAACCTTATTTTGAAACTGCTTTACAGAATTCCATGAAGATGGTTTTCTGATTCGATAAACAAAATTTAAAATGGATAACTTAGAACAATTGCCCGCATCCAAAAACGCTGCAAACAGCGAAAATGGAATTCAGCCGGAGAATCAATCCGGAAAAAATAACGTTGAAAAACAGGAGAAAACCATGGCCAAAGTTGAAAAACTGATCAGTGAAGCCGAAAAACTAAAAATTATCGCACTGATCACCGGTAAAGACCTCAAGAAAGGCTCACAACAAAATCAGGAACAACAACCTGAGCAGGAACAAGTTGAGAAGCTGATCAGTGAAACCGAAAAGCAAAAAATTGCCGCCCTGATCACTGGTAAAGTCATGGAGAAAGACTTACAGCAAAATCAAAAGCTACAACCTGAGCAGGAACAAATCGAGGCCACAACTAAAGAAATTTTAAAGCCTGAGGAGGTAAGTGAAATTCAGCAGTTGATTGCCCCCGATCAACACCTGGATGATGAGGACGATGAAGATGATGATGGGCATGATTTTACTACCTTAGACAAGCTCCAACTGGTTGAAACACTGGAAGAAACAGTCGAAAATTCCGACATCCCACAGATCAAAAGTAAAGTAGCAGCAATCAAGGTTCACTTCCTGAAACTGAACAAAGAGGATATTGAAAAAGAAATGGAACAATTTATCCTCGATGGTGGCGATAAAGATTCTTATTCGCACACGGACGATCCTCTCGAAACAAGGTTTAAGGCTGCCTTTAATAAATATAAGGAGAATAAGGCAAGGTTTAACGAACTGCTCGAAAAGCAGAAACAAGAAAACCTGCAGGCCAAAAACACCATATTAGAGGAACTCAAAGAGCTCATCGCATCGGAGGAAACGCTCAAAAAGACTTATGATGAATTTAAGATTCTTCAGGATAAATGGAAGCAAATCGGACAAGTTCCGGCCGGAGAAATCACCAACCTCTGGAATAACTATCATTTCCTGGTTGAGAAGTTTTTTGATAAAGTAAAGATTAACCGCGAATTGCGCGACCTTGATCTGAAAAAGAATCTGGAAGCAAAGATCGAGCTGAGCGAGAAAGCCGAAGAGCTCCTGCTGGAGACTTCAATCACAAAGTCCTTTAAGCTGCTTCAGAAATATCATGACGAATGGAAAGAGATCGGGCCGGTTCCACAAGAGAAGAAAGATGAAATCTGGGAACGTTTCAAAACGGCTACAGATAAGATAAATACCTTGAGGCGAGAGCATTATGCTCAGATCCATGAGGAGCAGATGGGGCATTACGAAACCAAAGTGGCCTTATGCGAAAAGGCAGAAGAGCTGGTGAGTGAGTTGCCCGAATCTGTTTCGGCCTGGCAGAAAAAATCAAATGAAATCAATGATCTTTTCAAGCTTTGGAAATCAGTGGGTCAGGCCCCTAAAAAGATTAATGATGAGATTTGGAACAGATTCAAGGCTGCCATGGACACCTTCTTTGAAGGCAAGAAGTCGTTTTTTGCAGTGATTAAAGAGCAACAGCTCGAAAACTATAACCGCAAACTTGAGCTGTGTGTTGAAGCCGAGTCTATTAAGGATTCTGAAGATTGGCGAAAAACTACCAACAGGTTGAAACAGCTTCAGCAGGAATGGAAAGACATCGGCCCTGTGCCTCGTCGCCATTCCGATAAGATATGGAAAAGATTCAGAGCGGCCTGCGATTCATTCTTTAGCCGCAAAGCCGAGCATTTTTCAGGCATGAAAGCCAATGAAGAGGATAATCTGAAGAAAAAACTCGAACTGATCAGCCGCATCGAGGCTTTTGAAGTGAAGAAAAGCCGTTCAGAAAACCTGGATGCTGCCAAGGCCTTTCAGCGCGAATGGATGGAGATAGGTTTTGTGCCAATCAAGAAAAAAGACCAGCTGCAACAACAATATCGCAAGGTGGTAGATAAGCTTTTTGAGAAGATGAAGATATCCGAAGCCGAGCTCACAGCTGTTGAGTACCGCGGGATGGTAGAAAATATGAAGGAAGATCCGGATGCACGCGACCGTATCCGCAGAGAACGGAATACCTTATCGGCTAAGATCAGTCAATTACGCGAGGAGATTCAACTTTGGGAAAATAATATTGGATTTTTTGCGCAAAGCAAACAAGCCGATCTGATGAAAGCTGAATATGAGAAAAAGATCAACAGGGCAAAGAATGATTTGAAAATTCTTGAGTCGAAATTAAAAATCCTTGTGGAGTAAAAGACCTAATAAACAGCTGAAAACCTGCCTGATATGCGGGGGTTTTTATGGGTTTGTAACGGGTTTTGTTTTCCAACTGCTTAATATCCAATTGTCTGTTTCGTTTTTGTATTGCCGGTAATAGCGGATTAGTCCAACATTTTTTGCCATATAAAAATGCATAAAAACAGTATCTGGTGCTTGTTGATAATCTTTAACACTCGACTGAAATACAGCTTCAAAGCGATGGCCGTTTTGCTCAAAAGCATTATAAAATGCTTCATTTGTATAAACCCCTTCGTTGACACCTAACAGCTGTTCCTCCTTTATAGGATAACGAGGTGTTAAAATACTAAAATACCTGTTGTTATTGAAATAAAGACGGTAACTTTCTGCCAGGGTATCACTTGGTTTTACTGTGTAACATCCGGTTATTTCTCCTTTTATAATGCCGGTTTTCTTACCTGAGAAATGGAGTACGTAAGCATCATAGTGAAATCCCTGACTTTGATTAACAGGGGCATGATAGCGTTTTTCGGTGTAAAAATCAAGCAGCCGAACTGTATCAAGTTGTTGATTTTCAGTATTTGTATAAATCCAATAGCTTAAAGTGTCAAATAGGGTATAAGACTTGAATAAATCAGAAATTTCGCCTGATGGCACGCCAGGCTCATAGTTTTCGTTTTTTTCACAGGAAGAAAAAATGAGTAACGAAAGAAGACATGACATAATAAAAACCCCTCTGGAAGAATAAGCTTTCATTTCAAATATTCTAATATTCTAAGGCCCTTCGATGCATAGCTAAGGACGACATAATTCCTGAAATCGTGTTTTTTATTTGAATTATAGCGGACAATACGTAATCAAATATGAAGCATAAAAATACGATTTGTTCCACGATTTTGCAAGTTTTATACAAAAAATATTCCGAACTTAAATGATTAATAATTGTTTAAGTGTTGCAGATGCTCTAATTTCGTGTTGCGTTTTAGCTGTGTTTTTTAATATCTTAATCCAATGGCAGGAAATTCATTCGGTGAAATTTTTAGACTGACCACTTTTGGTGAATCACATGGAGCGGGAGTTGGTGGTGTGATAGATGGTTGCCCTCCGGGGCTTAAGCTTGACCTTACTGCTCTTCAGGCTGAACTGAATCGCCGAAAGCCCGGCCAGTCGAATTTGACTACTTCGCGAAAAGAGAGCGACACTTTTGAGATTTTGTCTGGTACCTTCGAAGGGAAGACAACCGGAGCACCCCTGGCTTTTTTGATCAGAAATTCAGATCAACGGTCTCAGGATTATGACCATCTTAAAACTGTTTACAGGCCTTCTCATGCCGATTTTTCCTGGCAATCAAAATTCGGTTTTAGAGATCATCGCGGCGGCGGAAGAACTTCGGCCCGCGAAACGGTAGCCAGGGTTTTTGCCGGAGCTATTGCCAGGCAATTTCTGGCCACCCAAAACATACGGATTTTGGCCTATGTTTCTCAGATCGGGGCTGTTAAGATGATAAATTTTGAAGAGCGATACGATCATCAACAAATTGAGGCTTCGATTGTACGCTGTCCTGACAAACAGCTTTCATCAAAAATGGAGTCACTCATTCTGGAATCAAAAGACCATGGCGATACTCTTGGTGGCACTATTCACGGAAGTATCCTGGGCTTGCCTGCCGGACTGGGAGAGCCTGTTTTTGATAAGTTTCATGCCGATCTTGGCAAAGCGATGTTGAGCATCAATGCTGTAAAAGGTTTTGAATATGGTAGCGGTTTTGAGGCCGCTAGGATGAGTGGAAAAGACCATAACGATGTCTTTGTTATGGAAGCTGATAAGCTGACTACCAAAACAAATTTTTCAGGTGGCATACAGGGTGGAATTACAAACGGCACCGAAGTATATTTTAATGTGGCATTTAAGCCTGTTGCAACGCTTATGCAGCAACAGCAAACAGTGGATATTACTGGCAAAACAGTTAAGCTGGAAGGCAAAGGGCGACACGATGTAACTGTCGTTCCCCGCGCTGTACCCATCGTGGAAGCAATGGCTGCCCTGGTGTGCCTCGATCATTTGCTACGTCAACAATCCAACAAATTTTTAAGTTTATGAAACGCTTTTTTAAAGTTATTACAATCGTCATCGTTTTTGTTTTGGCTTTTATTCTGATTCTTCCATTGTTCTTTAAAGCCGAGATTGTTGAAATTGTTAAGACTGAGCTGAACAAGCAAGTGAACGCAAAGCTTGATTTTGCTGATGCCGACCTGAGCCTTATCCGGCATTTTCCTGATTTTACGCTCGATTTGAATCAGTTGAGTATCATTGGTACTGATGAGTTTGAGACTGATACCCTGCTGAATCTTGAAGCTTTGAGCCTGCGAATTGATGTGTTAAAGGCCTTAAAAGGCGACTATGTGATCAAGGAATTGAGGTTTTATGAACCTTTCATTAATCTGCTGGTTAACAAAGACGGACTGGCAAACTGGGATATCGCAGCGACTTCGGAAACTGCTGATGCTCCTGTTGAAGAAACAAGTACTGAAGCTATACAGCTAAAAATCAAGCAAATGAGCCTGAAGGACGGAACCTTGAAATATTTTGATCAGTCAATGGACTTGGTAGCCGAAATTTATGGAATGGAGATGAGCCTGAAAGGTGATCTCTCAACCGACAAATCGAGTTTGGCTACCCGGCTCACTGCAAAATCCTTTGATTTGAGTTACGAGGGTTTTCCTTATTTTAATAGCGTTGCAGTGCGTTTTAACGCCATGTTTCTGATTGATTTGGCCAATAGCATTTACACTTTTAAGGAGAATGAACTTGTACTCAACGATTTGCTGATCAATTTTGAAGGCTCGGTAGGTATGAATGCGGATAGTTACACCTTGCTTTTAAATTTTGATGCACCAAAATCTGAATTCAGGCAGCTGGTTTCGCTTATCCCGGCCTTTTATAAAAATGATTTTGATAAGTTTCAGGCGAGCGGAAATTTTCAACTGGATGGCTTTGTGAAGGGAACCTATAGCGAGAATCAAATTCCGGCTTACGGTCTTAATCTCAAAGTTGACAATGCCTCTTTTGGATATCCTGATTTGCCTGCCAGGGTCGAAACCTTAAATCTGAATGCCTCGGTTAATAATAAAACCGGCGAAACCGATGATGCTGAAATAGAAATTTCCGATTTCAACTGGCAGCTTGCAGGTCAGCCATTTCAGATGAATCTAAGCCTGAAAACTCCGGTTTCTGATCCGCAATTTAATATTTCTACATCGGGTGTGCTCGATTTTGGACAGCTGACGGCCTTATTACCCGACGAGCATAAGCTTGATTTGCAAGGATTATTGGAAGCCGATTTCAGAATCAAAGGCAAGATGTCTGATATCGAAAACAATCGGTTTGATCAGGTGAACGCATCCGGTAGTCTGGTGTTGCAAAATTTTGAGTTTGCTGATTCAACCATATTGAGCTTGCCGGTTAAGATTTCCAATGCGCAGTTGAATTTATCTCCCAAATTCATTGATTTGCTCAATACCAGTATTAGTATTGGCAGGAGCGACATCAGAGTTGATGGTCGAATCGAAGATTACCTGCCTTATGCACTTGCTGACGGCACTTTAACAGGCCGACTCAATCATCAATCTGTGCTGCTGGATGTGGATGAATTGATGACCCTCACCGGTGAGGAGCAACAACCGGAAGGTTCTGCCTCGGACACGAGCGAATTTGTTTTGGAACTACCGAAAAATCTGATATTTGATTTTGAATCGAATATCCAGAAAATCAGCTTCGAGCCTTATGAACTTACAGCAGTAAAAGCGAAATTGCACTATGATAATCAGGAAATTAAGTTCGAGGAGTTTGCTGCAGAATTGTTGGATGGAAAGATGAATATGAACGGCACTTTTGCTGCCCTGGAAGATATGCCGGCTCAGTTGGAAGTGGATTTTAAACTTACCGATCTGGATATTCCCAAAGCCTGGAAAACCATAGACCTTCTGCAGAAAACCGTGCCAATTGCGCAACAGGCTAAAGGAACCATGACGGCACAGTTTGAGGTTTCCACCAGGCTGGATGCTGAATTTAGTCCGGCATATGAAAGTATGCATGGAGGTGGAATATTAAAAACCAGTCAGTTAAGTATTTCAAACCTGAGTAGTTTGCAAAAGCTAAACTCCTTGCTTGGAACGCAGCAATTTGACCAAATGGTAACAGATGGTTTGAATATTTCGTTCGAGTTTATCAACGGACGGGTTTATCAAAAACCTTTCAATGTAAAATTAGGCGGGCAGGAAACGACCATGTCGGGCAGCACGGGTTTTGATCAAACCCTTGATTATGATTTGTTGTTTAAAGTGCCTTATGGTAAGCTAGGATCTTCAATTCAAAAGGGTATCACTGACTTGGCAGGTTTGGCAGGCAATACCTTTTCGGTGAATCCTGAGGATGAAATGCAAATCAAGGCAAAAATGACAGGAACAACTTCCGATCCGGTTTTTAGTATTGATTACAAGGATTATGCCTCGAACTTAAAGCAACAGATTAAGGATCAGATCAGCCAAAAAATTGATGAGGAAAAAGAGAAACTGCGCGAGCAAAGCCGTGAGGAAGGCGCCAAAATATTGAATCAGGCTCAGGCGAAAGCTGATAAATTGATTGCTGAAGCCACATCAGCAGCGCAAAGGATAAGAGAAGAAGGAGCTTCGGCGGCCCAAAGAGTTCGTACTGAAGCAGAAGCGCAGGCAGTGAATGTAGTGGCAGAGGGGAAAAAGAAAGGAATCCTGGCAGAAGCTGCAGCAAAAGAAGTTGCTAAGAAAATACGCACTGAAGCTGATAATCAGGCAAAAAATCTGGAGCAACAAGCTAATCAGCGGGCAGATCAGGTAGAATCAGAAGCCCGGAAGCAAGCCGAAAATATTATGCAAGAGGCTCAACAACAAGCTGATAAACTCTGATTTCTCTTAGGTAATTTGAAGTTCTTAATGACACTGCTTGTTTTCTCCTGGCAAAAAAAATTCCAGCCGTCTTTCTTATAAGAGGCTGTTCACTTTTATCGTTCCAAAGTTACGATCAGTGAACACTTTCGCTGGAATAGGGAGCGATTTTCAGTCAGTAAGCTTTGGAAAACATATTGTCGTGATAGAAGCAAAAGCCATCCTGGAAATCAAATTTTTCATCAGAAGGTTATTTTAGAACCATTTTTATGCTGTCGAGCTTGCCGTCAACTGCAACTGGTTTTAGCTTAAGTATTTCGGCCATTAAAGGGTAAAGATGAATGTTTTGGAAAGGCTTTACAACGGTATTTTGCTTAAAGGATTTGCCTGTTGCATAAAAAATGGCACTCACATCCTTGTTGCGGATGTCGTAGCCGTGGGTTCCTTTTGCTTCGTTAACAGTCCACGACCAGAAAATACTCCAGCCGTCATCTGCCAGAAGTGTCATATCGTGTGTGCGTGGGTGAGTGCCATGATTGAGGTGTTCTGGTGCCTGGCCATGTTTCCAGATTTTCAGGTGTGGCACATGGCTTAAAGCATTGTAAACGCTGTCTTCGAACTCGTCTTTCACAATCAGATTCATGGTTGGATTCCAGCCATCAATCAGTGTAATCATACTGGTATCGACGTAATGATCCAGCATGATTCGACGATCTGGCGAAAGGCTTGCCATACCATGATCCGAAACCACAATAAAATCTACTTTCCCGGCAATGGACAGTTGTGCCAGCCTGTTGCGAAAAACACCCACCAAACTGTCAACGCGATGAATAACAGGCTGTAGGCTGTCGCTTTCGGGGCCGTAGTGGTGTCCGCTTGAGTCGGGTTCATCAAAGTACCACATAATCAAACGCGGACGTTGTTCTTCGGGGAGTTGTAGCCAGGCAATCACGGTATCAAGCCGCTGTTCAAAAGGGAAATCGTGTTCGTATCTTTTCCAGTAGGTTGGCCTGATGCCTTGTACATCAGCTTCGCTTCCTACCCAAAAGAAGGTGGCTGTTTTCAAACCTTGCTTTTCTGCTGTTACCCAGATAGGCTCGCCACCGTAAAACTTTCCTTGTTCCACAGAGCTTCTGTTGCTCTTGTCGTTATAATATTCCTTCAGTTCAGGATCATAAAATCTGTTTACTAAAATTCCATGATGATCTGGATATAAACCTGTTGCCATAGTGTAGTGATTGGCAAAGGTGGTAGAGGGGAAGCTCGGAATCATGCGTTCGGCTTTAACGCCTTCAAGTGCCATTTGATCCAGCTGTGGTGTACCGTGAATTATTGGGTAATCCCAACGGAAACCGTCAAGAGAGAGAACAACAAGGATACGTTCGTCTTTTTGATTTTTATTGTTTTGTGGGGAGCAACCGAAAAGCAGTAAAAAACAAATTGAGATTACCAGTAAGGATAGCTGTTTCATTTGTAAAAGTTTCAATTTATATAACAACGAAATTAAGAAAAAAAGAGGCCCGATCAGGAGCCTCTTTTTTAATAGATTATTAATTATTCGGGATTAGTTGAACAAGTATCTGATACCGATCTGGCCTGTCCAGCGCGAACCGTAGATGCCAACATCGCTAACGTTATAGATATCTTCTACATCAGCAGGGCCGGTATAGGTGAATTGAGCATTGCCAATTGCATCCACACCTTCATATTTTATCAACTGCCAGGCATCGTTTGTAATGTATCTGCGAATACCCCATTCAGGATTAAGCAGGTTAGTAAAATTAAAGATATCCAAAGTAAGCTGCAAGGTATGCCGTTTGCCACCTGCATTAATATAGAAATCCTGGGCAAGTTTGAGGTCGATCACACTTTCGAAAGGAAGTCGACTGCCATTTCTTACAGCATAATCACCTCGGTTCTCACTCAAATACTTATCGCTTTCGATAAAGCTGTTAAGGGCAGCCCACTGTTCATCAGCAGTTTTTATAACTTCACCTTGCTCATCAAAGATTGGCACAAAATTAATTTGACTCTGATTTGCAGGGATCCAAATGAGATTACCAGCATTTTCACGTTCGTTATTTAAACGTCCATTGTTGTCATTATATACATAGGAATATCTTTGACCACTTTGTCCGTTATAAACAAGACTCAGCGTAGTAGCAAAGTTGTTCGCGTATTCGATGCGATAGGAAAGGAAAGCTAGCACACGGCTGCCCAAATCAAAATCTGAATAACTCAGATCCAGATGATTCAATCCGCGCACTGTTTCCATATAACGCCATTGCGAGCTATTTTGAGAAGATGTTCCGTCATTTACTGATTTTGACCGGCCAAAAGTATAGGCTACTGTACCAGATAGACCTTTGCTGATTGGTTTTGTGAGTTGAGCAGTGAGGTTATAAGTATAGCCTTCGCTGGTATTTGTGCCATAGATTATACGGGAGTAAACATTTTCGATTCTTTGATAAGGATACTTTGGACGATGATCTGGATAAACGGATCCAACCTCTGGATCAAGGTTAGGATTAAGCATAGCTCCATTAGACGGTACCTGATTAACGTCATAGTAAATTACATTGTTGATGTTTTTAGTATAAATAGCTTCAACACTTCCAATCAAACCCCACCAGGGTAATTTATGGTCAATGCCAATGCTTGTTCTGAGTACCTGAGGATTTTTGAAATCTTTGGAAAATAAGTCAACCTGCCCACTTGGAATTGGATCGGATTGTCCGAAATCTGTTGCGGTATACTGGTTATCCCATTCTGGTCTGAAATCAACAGCACCATTATAAATTACCCCGCCAACAGTTAGGCCGTTATTTGTATAGGCACCACCCGGCCAAACCAAGGGTAAGCGACTTGTAAACAAACCAATACCTCCTCTTAGCTGAGTGCTTTGATCTCCATAAACATCCCAGTTAAAACCAAGCCGGGGATTCACACTTAGGTAAGCATTAGGCATTTCACCTACCTTTGCGCCTTTAAGATCATAACCATACGATTCAATTTTAGCAATCGTGGTATCATTGAATCCGTCCCAAACTGACTGATTGCCTTTTGCGTTTGGAGTATCGAGGTATTGAGGAATATCAAAACGCAGACCTGCAGTAATTTTGAAGTTGTCATTTATTTGCCATTCATCCTGCACATAGAGGCCGTATTGCATGGTGCGAAAATCAGCAGCAGCTGCAGAACCATCACCTACAATGTTATCAACGAGTGAATAGCCACGGTCGTATCGCACAGCAGGAAGACCTGCCATAAAAGCACCCAGACTATCGTAACGATACTGACCATATGCCTGACGCATGAACAGGTTGTAGGATTTGCCATATTCAATGTTTACCCCAAAAGTAACAGTATGAGAGCCTTTATAAATTGTGAAATTGTTGTTTACAGTCAAAATGTCCTGATCAAGCTGGTTCCCGGTTGAGTAGGGTTCTGATCCGGCGTAGATTGTACCTTCACCATCAAAGATTTGTAAATAGGGGAACTTGCCACCAAGTGGATTACGGTCGTCGCGTACGGCGGTATAGCCAACGATCAGGTTGTTTGACATGGTGTTCCAGTTGCTTTTCAATTCCAGTGCAGTAGAGTTGGTTACACTTGGGAAGAACTCACCATTGTTATAAAAATTAATCGTTGAGTTACTAGACCTGTTAGCTCTTATGGCTTCGCTATTAGTATAGGAATGACGCAAAGTCAGCTTATGATTCTTACCCAGGTTAAGGTCGAATCGGGCTAAAAATTTATCGCTGTTAAGTTCGCGGACATTGTTTAAATATCCACCAGGATCATAGCCAAATTCTTTAAGTTTATTGGCAAATGCCTGAAGTTGACCTTCGGTAGATTTACCAATATAATTGCCAAAGCTGAATGGCTGTGGTGTTTCATCGCGTTGAAACTCGGCATTTACAAAGAAGAAGAGTTTGTTTTTGATGATGGGGCCTCCAACGCGCATACCATAAGTTTTGGCTGTGAACTCATCCAGTTTGGTTCTGTCTTTCACATCTTTGCCTGGGGTTTTTCCGGCCAAACTTTCATTGCGGTAAAACATATAAGCCGAACCTTCAAATTCGTTTGTGCCACGACGGGTTACAGCATTGATGCTTGCACCTGCAAATCCACCCTGACGGACATCGTAAGGAGCCACAACTATCTGAAACTGGTCAATAGCATCCAGGCTGATCGGATTAGCTCCTGTTTGTCCGCCATTAGTGCCGGAAGCAGAAAGCCCGAAAACATCGTTGTTTACAGCACCATCAAACGAAATGGCATTGTATCGGTTATTAATCCCGGCCACGGTAATGGCACCAGTGCTTCCGGTAACATTAGCCTGTGGTGTAAGCCTTACGAAGTCGCCAATCGAGCGACTAAGCGTTGGCAATTTGGTAATCTGGTCTTTGCTTACATAAGTTTCGGCACCTGTTCTGTTACCATCGAAGATATCGTTTGTCGAGGCGACCACCTCAACATCGGCAAGTGTAACCGCTGTTTCGCTGAGTTTTACATCAAGTTTTAAAGTCTGTCCCAACGTAAGGAAGAGGTCTTCTCTGACATAAGGTCTAAAACCAACAAACGAGACAGTTACCTTGTAAGGCCCACCCACGTTCATATTAGGTATCCTGTAATAACCGCTTGCATCTGTAACGGTACCAAACTGTGTACCGGTTGGCAGGTCAATAACAACAACCGTTGCCCCCGGAAGGGTTTCGCCTGAGTTATCAAATACTCTTCCGTTCATTCCGGAAGTGGTAGTACCTTGTGCAAAAACACTTTGCCAGCCGAAAATCGCTAAAGTTGCTAAAAGGCTGATTAGTAGAACTTTTTTCATAAGGAATAATTTTTATTAATGGTTTAATTCGTGGTTCAAAAATAGCTTTTTACTTTTTGACAGGGTTTAATTTTTTGTTAACAAAGTTTGATATTTGTTAACAATAACGGTGGCAGGAATTGATGTTCCAGGAAACACATGATATAAGCAGTTAAAAAGAAATGCAATTCTTTTTTTTGACAGGTTATCAGAATTGAAGCTTAACACCCACATTAAAGTTTCGGCCAAATCCCCAGAAACCTCTGAAGCTCTCACGATCGTGATTTGTCCCGTCTTCGCCTTTGAGAATATGAACTTTATCAGTCAAATTATTCCCGTTCAGATAGACAGACAGAGGCAAATTTCCAATCTCTAATTGTGTTCCAAGATGGATATTGAGCAAGGTATAAGCTGGAATCCGATAGCTTTGTGATTTGTCAGCAGGATCTTGTCTGCCGTCAGGAGCAAAATCTGCGTAATGTTTATCATAATACGTCAGGTCAAACTTTAAATTGAACAGATCAAATAGTTTGGTGTCGAGGTATAAAGCTGCCTGAAGTTGAGGCTGCCCGCCGACCATAAGGCCGTCAGCGAAAACATTTACTGTATCCACAGCCACATCCAGGTTGTTAAAAAGCACAGCCTCCACATCGTTTTTCCATTGCCAGTTGCCCACCGAAAGATAGGAGCCCAGGAGGATTTGTTTTGCCAGCTTTATGTTGCCTTCAAATTCAACACCCTGATGCAGTGCGTTAAGCCCCTGAACCATTGCCCTGCTCTGCTGTTGGTTTTCCAGTTGAATGTATTCGTTGCTGAGAAACGAAACATCCTGCCACATGGTATGGTAGGCATTCAATCCGAGATGAAGCATGTCGTTTCTGAATCCGTATCCCAGCTCAATAGTCGAAACCTTTTCGTTCCTGATTGAGGTAACGGGAGTGTTGGTGCTGTTGCCAAAGACAAACTTATAATAAGGTGCTTTGCTAAAATGACCTCCGTTAAGATAGAGCTGCTGATTTTTTGAGACATTGAAGTTGACGCCTCCTTTCAGGTCGAAGCCAGAATGAGCAACCCACTTACTCCATTTGTCTTCGGGATAGTTATATTCATCATGTCTTCGGTATCGATTGTCCGACAGGGTGCCACCTGCAAAAAAAGTGAAATTTCCTGCTTCCATTTCCCATTGTGCAAACAGGCTGGTATGATGCAGCAAAGCTCCATTATTGATGCGGATAATATCACCTGGCATTTTTACGTGTTGGCGACCTGCAGCACCTGCCATTGACCAGCTGAAATCGTCAATATAAAAATCGCCTCCTAACAAATCAGCTACCTTCTGTGTAAGAGAGGATTGAAAATAGCGATAATGCAGGCCGGTAATTACTTTTTGCCTGTCGTTCAAACGAATCTCTGCTGTGCTCATGGCTCCTCCCCAGAAATGACTGGCCAAAAAATGTGTTTGAACAATTCTGGAGGCTTTGCCAGTGAAGTTTCCATTTTCAGAAATCGAAGTATCATTGAAGCTTTCATTGTATTGATAGATGGCTGCCCAGTCAATTTGTCCCGAAGGATTTCTGAAATCAAAAATCCCGGGGCTGTTCTGAAAGCTGTCGTGCCACTTTCCACCTCCCCAGCCGGGCGACAAATAGACGGCACTATTCAAATAAACTTTATCGCTGATGTTATAGTAGTGATTGATCGAAAAATGTGGTTTGTGATAAAAATTCTCTGAAGCATTATTGATTGTGCCATTGTAGCTCCCCCAGTCTTTATTGAACTTGATGCCATATTTGTCAATGTCGTTATGGCTGAGTTTTAAGGTGCGTTGGCCGTGTCTTTCGGGTCCGCCCAAAAGTGTAATGACCAGCCGATGATTCTTTCCAAATGTTTTTCCGGCACTAAAAAAATACGCCCAAGCATCTACATAAGTGCCATCGATATATCCGTCACCACTGAGCCGTGAACCTAAAAATGAAAGATTCCAGCCATTATTCATCTGCCCGGTTTGGTATCCTATCGTGAATTTGTTGTTGCCATAACTGGTAGTGCTCATGCTCACAAAACCTTGTTTTTTGGGGAATGCCTGTGCAGTGATGATATTTAATGTGCCACCAACAGAATTTAAGGCCACCTTGGATGCGCCGATGCCACGTTGTACCTGCAAGCCAGCTGTTGCCTCCGTAAGTCCAAGCCAGTTATTCCAGTAAACCAGTCCGTTTTCAGCACCATTGATTGGAACACCATTTAGCAAGACAGCGATATTCTCTTGTTTAAAACCCCTGATCGAAAGGCTGGCATCGCCCGAGCCACCGCCATCGCGGCTTCCATAAACACCAGGTGTTCGTTCCAATATTTCAGGAAGGGTACGATCGCCCAGACGACTGCTAATAGTTTGTGCATCAATCTGATTAAACGAAACCGGATTGTGACGTTCCTGCGCAATCTCTGCCAAAATACTCACTTCCTGCAAGTTGATTTCACCTGGCTCAAGAGCTATGTTTAACTCTTGCGTTGCTGTATTAACAGCTATTTCCATGGTTTTAAAACCCAGATGCGAAATTGTTATTTGCTGTTCAAGTGAATCGAGTTGGATTGTAAACTGCCCTTTGAGATCGGTGCTTGTGCTTTGATTGGGATGTCGGCCGGAAATATTCACAAAAGGTAAGGGCTCATTGGTGTTTTGATGATAGATCCTGCCGTTTATGGTTTGTTGCCCGTTTAAGCCCAAACAAGCTGAAATGATTGCCAGCAGCAGTGATAATTTTTTCATGGTGTAAGTATTAAATTAAAAAACCCCGTAACTTTTTTACGGGGCAAGACTTTAATTCAATACAGCAGATATGGCTCATGTATTTCATATCTTTAGATACTACACGCTGCCATAAAGCAAGTTACCATATTGACTTTTTCTTCTTCCATCCAGACTTTAACTGTCGGTATCGTAGTTTCAACGATTCAATCCCTTTGAGGGGGATTCGCGGACTATACCGCCGATCGGGAATTTCACCCTGCCCCGAAGAAAAGTTGCTGCAAAAATAAATTTATTTTTATATTGTTTGCAAATTAACAATGTATTTAGAACCAATTTAAATTAGCTTGCCTTTGCTTCAGTAGCTTTTTGTTTGCGTTGGTTGATATGTTCCAGTGCATTCAATGCGGCAATGGTGCCATCAGATACAGCAGTTGTGATTTGGCGGAATCTTTTCGCCAGGGCATCTCCGGCTGCAAAAACTCCCGTAACATTGGTTTGCAGCCTGTCGTCTGTTACAATTTCCTGCCTTTCGTTGAGCTTGATGCATCTGCCTTGCAGGAAATCAGTATTGGCCTCATAGCCGATAAAAACAAACACTCCATCCAGTTTGATATCAGTAAGTTCGTGAGTAAGGAGATTTTCAACAGTGATGCTCTTGAGCTTGTCGTCGCCATTGAATGAAACAACACGACTATTCAGTTGGATAAGTATTTTTTTGTTGGCTCTGGCTTCCTCTTCGGCGTGTTTAAAGCCTTGAAAATGATCAAACTGATGAATCAATGTTACTTTTGAGACATATTTGGTAAGCGCAACAGCCTCTTCCAGTGCCGTATTTCCGCCGCCTATAACCGCAATTTCCTTATCCTGGAAAAAATCTCCGTCACAGGTTGCACAATAGGATATTCCGCGACCTTTAAAATTGGTTTCTCCTGGTGCGCCTATCAATCGGGAGCGACCACCTGTTGCCAGAATGATAGAATCGGCGGTGAAGGATTTGCCATTCGACAAACTTAGCGATTTTACATCCGATTCAAAATCAATCTGTGATATCGAAATGCCTGAAAGCATATCACATCCAAATTTCCTGGCTTGTGCACGCATGTTATTACTCAATTCGTAACCGGAAATTGTTTCAATGCCGGGATAATTGGCTATTTGGTGCGTTAGGATCATTTGTCCGCCGGCTATGCCGGAATCCAGGATTAATGTTTTTGCTTTAGCGCGTGAAAGGTAGATTCCGGCTGTTAGTCCTGCCGGGCCGGCTCCTATTATAATACTGTCGTAGTGAATGGCTTCCATAGTAGCTTTTTGTATAATTTGCCGGCGAAACTTATACAAGAATCGCCGGATTGATTTTTCCTATTTACCAAATTCTTTGTCAAGAATTGAGGTGATTTGCTCTCTGTTTTGAATACTGCTTGTTGCGGCGGCTACTTTCCCGTTTTTATAATAAACCGTAAAGGGTAAGCCCATAAAGCTTGAACATTCCGGAAGGTTGCGGATGATGTGTGCTTCGGGCGAGTCAAAAGCCATATCGCGAAATTCAACATGTTCGTATTCATCCTGAAGCTCTTCCATGATGCCATAAACCGGAATACACATAGGCCCCATGCGGCCGCAACATACCATTACATTTGCTTTTTCGTTGATGATTTTGGTGAGTTCATCTGCTGTTTCGACGTGTTTTAAAGATGTTGGCAAAACCATAATTTTTTCGGGTATTAGTGTTAATAATTAACTCACTGCTATCACAAAGTATGCCAAATAGTGATATTTAAGCGATTTAAAAATTATTCTAAGAAATGGGGAAAACAAGTAATAGGACAATAAATAAAACTAAATTTAATGTCTTAATGTTTTGATTATCCTTAACTTATGGGTGTATTTATTTTGGCTTTTATTAAAAATGCCATGATGATCGAGTGAGTCAATATGTACACAGCCGGAAGCGTGAATTATTTTTCCGGGCGAAAGGATAATGCCAACATGGACAATCTGACTTTCTTCGTTATCAAAAAATGCCAGATCACCTGTTTGCGCTTCTTCCAGAAAATCAATTATTTTGCCTTGACCGGCTTGCTGGCTGGCATCTCTGAATAGCTGATAGCCGGCTGCTTTGGCACATATTTGAGTCAATCCGGAACAATCAATGCCAAAAGCAGATTTCCCTCCCCATAAATAGGTGGTTCCTTCCAGCTTAATGGCAGCAGCTGTCATTTTGTCGGCATCAAAATTTGTGGGCATGGCAACAAAATCCTCTGTTGATATTTCTCCAAAAAAACCAGGAAAGATTTCGGTTATGGAATTTTTGAGAATACTGCCAAAACTCAAGATTCGGTTGCCATTATTTTTAGTTTTAATATTTTCTGTCAAATTATTAAGAATCAAACTGGTATCTTTGCTGTAGGAATGCCATTTTTCATCCGGCAAAGTGTGGTGCTGAGTGCTGTCGATCCAGCCTTCGTAGCCATCGTTGTGAAGCTGTATCAATAGCCATTTCGATTTATTATCGAGCACTTTATAAGTTTCGCCAAAAAGGAGCTGACTCACCATTTCTGATTTGTCAGAAGCCTGCGATCGCATCGGAATAAGAGTGAAAAGACAGATGCCTAAGTTTTCCATAGTAAGTTTGAATATCAGTTAAATTTGCTATAAACCATTTGATTAGCCGTTTTTGGTGCTGCTAAGCTAGATAAAATGTTTTACTTTCGCAGTATCATAGGTAAAAATATGTAGCTCCATCTAAGACCTTGATTTATGTTGAAACAGTGGGTCAGTTTTTTACGTCATAATTATTATGAAATCATGAAAATATTGGTTTTCATGATTGTAGCTGCCATCATTGTCTGGCAGATTCCACGCGAAAGAAAATTCAGATTCGACTTTCAAAAGGGAAAACCCTGGCAAAAAGAGAGTTTGTTTGCACCTTTTGATTTTGCGATTTATAAACCAGACGACATCCTGAAGCAGGAGCAACAGGAATTGCTTAAAAACGTGCATCCGTATTTTGTTAAGCAGGAAGAAATTACAAAGAACGCGCGTCAAAGTTTTGCTGCTCAACTGAACTATTTACCTGATTCGGTTACCGCGAATGATTCCATGATATCTCCCGAAAAGCAGATTTTGATTCAAATTTTTGATTCAATTCAACAGCAGGGGATTCTGGCCTATCACCCTGTGTTAGAGAATCTGGAAGCGCATTCGAAGCTTAACCTGATTGATGATAAAGTTGTGACGGTTAGCAAACTTCGTGATTTTTACACCTTGAAATCGGCTTATGATAGTGCCCTTGTTTTTTTGTCGAGAGCCAGTTCCGGAATGGAAAAAAGTTATGCAGATGACCTGGGAAAAGCTTTTGTTCAGAATGTGATTTATGATGAGGCCACAACTAAAAGAGAACGCGATGCCGTATTGAATGAATTGGCACTTACACGCGGGATAATTCAAAAGGATGAGCTTATCATTTCGGAAGGTGAACTGGTGGATGATCACGATTATAATGTCTTAAAATCGCTTCAAAAGGCTTATGAACAGCGCATCGGAACGATATCTGAGCAGAATGCATTGCTGTTCGGCCAGCTTATTTTAGTGGTGGCAGTGATGATGGCCTTGTTTTTCTTTTTAAAAATCATACGACCTGATGTTTTTGATCAGCTTAAGAAGGTGAATATGATTTTACTTTTGATGCTGACCATTTTATTGCCCTCATTTTTAATTCTCAACTTACAGCCAACGCTGATTTATCTGATGCCTTTTGGCTTGTTGCCGATCATTTTGATAACTTTTTTTGATACCCGCATCACCATGATGGTTCACCTGCTGACGATCATACTGTTGGGATTGGTTGTGCCTAATCCATTCATGTTTCTGCTTTTGCAGCTCGTAATAGGTTTTGTGGTTTTGTTTGGTCTGGTGAATCACAACAAACGAATTTTTTATTTCCGGACTTCTGTGTTAATATTCCTGGGTTATTTGGTTGTTTATGCCGGTTTTACACTTATTCAGGAAAGTGATATAACAGCAGTGAGTTGGCAACAAATTGGTGCATTTATGTTAAGTGCTTTGTTTACTATGCTGGCTTTGCCGCTGATTTATTTGTTGGAGAGGTTGTTTGGCATGATAACCGACCTCACCCTGCTCGAGCTGAACAATACCAACACTCCGTTGCTTAGGCAACTGGCACAAAAAGCTCCCGGCACTTTCCAGCATTCCATGCAGGTAGCCAATCTTTCGGAAGAGGCCTTGTATGAGATTGGCGGCGATACCTTACTGGCACGAACCGGAGCTTTGTATCATGACATAGGTAAAATGGATAATCCGGTTTATTTTATTGAAAATCAAATGGGTGGATATAACCCTCATGATGATGTTACTTTTGCCGAAAGTGCTCAAATCATTATCGATCATGTTAGAAAAGGCATCGAAAAGGCGCGCAAAGCAAAGCTTCCGGAGCAGATCATTGATTTCATTCGCACCCACCACGGAAATAGGAGGGTTGAGTATTTTTATTTCATGGAGCAAAAGCAAAATCCAGGCCTGACGTTGGATGAGCGCGATTTTAGCTATCATGGCCCCATTCCTTTTTCAAAGGAAACGGCTGTGGTGATGATGGCCGACTCGGTGGAGGCAGCTTCCAGGAGTATAAAAAATCCCACAGAGCAAAAGATTAATGATTTGATCGAGAATATCATTACTAAACAAATGGAAACCAATCAGTTTGTTAATGCCAACATTACCTTAAAAGAGATTAATACCGTGAAAAAGGTTCTGAAGAAAAAACTGATGAATATCTATCACGTCAGGATTGCTTATCCGGATTAGGCAGGTTCAGATTATTGAGATATTGGATGCTTTGAGGGCCTTCATTGAATAACAAATCAAGGATACTGAGGTCGGGGACAAAGGAAAATTTATCGCCAAAAACCTGATAATATTCTTCGAAAAATGCGCCTTGCGAAGGATTCTTTGGATTGAAATAATTTCTGAAATCTATAAGGTTCTCAGGTGATTTTATAAAAACCTCGGTGTTGGAAATTTTTAAGGGAGTTTTCAGCAGGGCTGCGGTTTTCAGCAGCAAGGCTTCGTTTAATGCAAGCAGCGAAGGCCATGCTGTCAGTAGTATTTCTTCAAAATAGTGAATATAGTAATCATAGTAAGGCGACGATTTGTAAGCTGTATGTAAGCTCCGCAGATGCTGAACCGGCCAGTTGATGCTGTAATCGGGAATGATAAGTTTGGTTTTTGTATGGTTGCCGTTGGGTTTTTTAACGGGTATAATTAGATTTTGTATTCCATTGGCACTCAGGATTACACAACGGTTTCTGTAGCTTTGCTTGATGTAAGTTTCCTCAGTTTCAATAATAGCCTTATCGCAATTTATCAGCTTGCCGAAATAACTTATCGGAGGGAAATAGGCTGTCGAAAATAGTCCTGTCATGTGTTGCAAAGCTACAAATCCAAATTTATCCGGCATAAAAAAAAACCGTTGAAATAACTTTTCAACGGTTTTATTAGGCTGTTTTGTTGTCTAATTTTTTAGTAAGACGTCTTCAATGGCTTTTTTCATGGTATCCTTTGGAAGGGCTCCCATTGCCATTTGTGGCTGTCCGTCTTTCGGGCAGAAAAGGAGCGAAGGAATACTCCTGATTCCAAATGCACCAGCCAATTCTGTTTCGGCTTCTGTATCAATCTTGTAGATATTAATTTTACCTTCATACTCTTTTGAAAGTTCTTCCAGAATGGGAGCTACCATTTTGCAGGGCTGACACCAATCGGCATAGAAATCAATCAGACAGGGAAGGTCGCCTTCAAATTTCCAGTCTTTATTTTGTTCGTAATTGAATACTTTGTCAAGAAAAGTTTCTTTTGTTAAATGTTCCATTATTGATAATTTAAGATATTGTGTTTCGATTATTTAATGATAAGTTCCTCATCAATTACTTTTCGGTACATTTCTTCAGTTAATGCACCGGCCTGCATCATTGGCTGGCCATCCACCGGTGTGAAAAGTACGGATGGAATGCTTTGCACACGAAAAACAGCGGCAAGTTTTTGTTCTTCGTCCACATCAATTTTGTAGATGTGAATCTTTCCATCATATTCTTTTGCAAGTTTTTCCATGATGGGTGCAATTTTCCGGCAAGGCGCACACCAGTCGGCATAAAAGTCAATTATTGCTGGTAGTTCGCCTTCGTAAACCCAGTTTTGAGGATTTTCTTCAAAATTCCATACTTTTTCAAGGAAAGTATCATAAGTCAGGTAAATTGGTTTTCCTGATACTTCTTCTTCTACTTCAGGGGCGTTGTCGTTATTGGTTTGCTTGCCTGTTGTGCTGCTGCACGCTGTCATGAGCACAAAAAAGGAAGCTAAAAGTAAGAATGATTTTCTGATCATAGTTTATCGGTATTGTTAATCTTTATAATCTGCGACAAAAGTAATACTTTTTATTTTTAAATCGCTTAAATATCACTAAAATTTTTAACTTTGCAGCAAAAAGTGTTCCAAAATACGCAATTGATTTTTGAAGTTAAAAATTCAGAGCCAACTATTCTCTTTAACGTTTAAGCAGTTAAATTGTTATTATGACAGAAGTTAAAACATCGCTAAATGTTGAATTCAAGGTCACGAAAACAGACCCGGAACTTGCTGTTTTGCAGCTGTTGGCGAATTATAAATGGGCTACAGGTTTTGTGTGCCGCAAATGTGGCCACGACCATTATTGCGCCGGAAAGAAACCCTATTCACGCAGGTGCACCAAGTGTAAAACAGAGGAATCTGCCACCGCTCACACAGTATTTCACCGTTGCAGAATTCCTTTGACAGAGGCCGTTAAATTGGCCGAAACAGTGTGCAAACAACCGGATATTTCAACTTATGAGATCAGCAGGGTATTTGAGAAACGACAAATGACCTGCTGGAAATTTAAAACCAGAATCATGGAATGTCTCACCGACAAAAGCAAAGCCAACCTGCTCAAGCATTTGATTGCTGCAATTAATTAGTGTTTGTCTATAATGTCCGATTTCTGCGTTATGCTTGTTTTGAAAACAGTCATTTACCAAAGTAAACTCCTTGATTTTCAAAACTGCGCAAGCCTTGAACTCGAACATTATAGTCCAAACAATTGACTTTATGGACAGACTCTAATTAACAGGATTTTTTGAAGTTTTCAGCTTTTTACAGCCATTGATTGCTTTTGCCATTTCAGCGTAAAACACTACTTTTGCTCCTTTACTGAAACCTTTGGAAATGGCGCGATATTTAATTCACTCGATTAAAGAACTTATTGGTATAGAGGAAGATAACAAGGTACTCTTGAGAGGCAAAGAAATGGCTCACATTAAAAACCTGACAAATGCATGGCTCTTAACCGAAGCTGACAAAATTGCCGATTATGGCAGTATGAACGATGCACGCCTCAAGGAGCTCCGCAGTCAGATTCCCAAGGAATTTCAGGTTGATGCCAGGGATCGTTTGGTTTTGCCTGCTTTTTGCGACAGCCATACACATCTGGTTTATCCTGCTTCTCGGGAATTGGAATATGTAGATAAAATCAACGGGTTAAGCTACGAAGAGATTGCCCGAAGAGGAGGGGGGATTTTAAATTCTGCCCGAAGGATGCAAGAAATTAGTGAGGATCAGCTTTTTGAGGAGGCTCTGCCACGTTTGGCTGAAATTCGTGCAATGGGAACAGCAGCTGTGGAGATTAAAAGTGGTTATGGACTGACTACCGAATCAGAGCTAAAAATGCTCAGGGTTATCCGGCGGTTGAAGCAGGAAAGCGAACTCACCATAAAAGCAAATTTCCTGGGTGCCCATGCGGTGCCGCTGGAATACCGTGGCCGACAATCAGAATATGTGGATCTGGTTATCAATGAAATGATACCTCAGGTAGCCGCCGAAGAGCTGGCTGATTATGTGGATGTGTTTTGCGACAAGGGATTTTTCACGGTGGAGGATACCGACCGAATTCTTAATGCGGGCATGAAATATGGCCTCAGGGCTAAGATACATGCTAATGAACTGGATTATTCAGGAGGCATACAAGTGGGTGTGAAGTATAATGCCTTATCAGTTGATCACCTGGAATATACGGGTGATGAGGAAATTACCGCCTTGCTTGGCTCAGAAACCATGCCAACAATTTTGCCGGGAGCAGCCTTTTTTCTGAATATGCCTTATGCGCCGGCGCGAAAAATGATCGATGCCGGACTGCCGGTTGCCATGGCATCTGATTTTAACCCTGGTTCATCGCCATCGGGCAATATGCAACTGATCCTGAGCATGGCAAGTATTTTATACCGCCTCACACCTGAAGAAGGCTTGAATGCCTGCACGCTCAACGGAGCTTATGCCATGGATCTGAGCGAAGAAACCGGAAGCATCAGCATTGGTAAGCAGGCTAATCTTATCCTGACCAAACCAATGGATAACCTGGCTTATATGCCTTATTATTATGGCATCAACAAGGTTGAGAAAACGATGATCAAAGGGAAATTTTAATCGAAATACCTATTATTTTATGAAGAAACTAATAGAATGCGTTCCTAATTTTAGTGAAGGACGCGATATGCACATCATCAAACAAATCACTGATCAAATAGAAAGCGTAGAAGGTGTCAGTCTGCTGGATGTTGATCCGGGTGCAGCAACAAATCGTACCGTTGTGACTATGGTTGGAGAACCCGAACCAGTGATAGAAGCTGCATTTCTTGCCGTTAAAAAAGCATCTGAACTGATTGATATGCGCAAACACAAAGGAGAACATCCCCGGATGGGAGCTACAGATGTTTGTCCGTTGATTCCGGTAGCGAATATCAGCATGGAAGAAACGGTTGAATATGCCCGTAAACTTGCCAAACGCATTGGCAATGAGTTGAATATTTCTGTTTATTGTTACGAAAATGCTGCCTTTAAGCCCGAAAGGTCAAATCTGGCAAACTGTCGTGCAGGTGAATACGAAGGTTTAGCCGAGAAGTTTACACGGGCTGAATGGAAGCCTGATTTTGGCCCGGATAAGCTGAATGAGAAAGCAGGAGCAACGGCTGTTGGTGCCCGCGATTTTCTGGTTGCTTTCAATGTAAACCTGAATACAACCTCCACCCGACGTGCCAATGCAATCGCCTTTGATGTGCGTGAGCGGGGTCGCGTGAAACGGGAAGGGAATCCCATCACTGGTAAAATTGTTAAGGACGATAAAGGCAATCAGGTTTATATCCCGGGAAGTTTGAAAGCCGTAAAAGCCATTGGCTGGTTTATTGAAGAATATGGGGTGGCTCAGATTTCGATGAACCTGACCAATATTGGCATCACGCCTGTTCACATCGCTTTTGATGAGGTGTGTCGCAAGGCCGAAGACCGCGGTATCAGGGTTACAGGTTCGGAATTGGTTGGTTTGATTTCTTTGAAAGCCCTCACTGATGCTGGAAAATATTTCCTCGAAAAACAACAGCGTTCTTTAGGTGTGGATGAGGCTGAACTGATCAAAATTGCCGTAAAATCAATGGGTTTGGATGAATTGAAGCCTTTTGATCCACACGAGAAAATAATCGAATACAAACTTGCTGCTGATGCCGGCCATAAAAAGCTGATTGATTTTACTGTAGCCGGTTTTGCGCACGAAACGGCTTCCGAATCTCCTGCACCTGGTGGCGGTTCTGTATCTGCCTATTTAGGTGCATTGGGAGCTAGTTTAGCTACTATGGTTGCCAATTTATCTTCACATAAAAGAGGCTGGGACGACAGATGGAAGTTTTTCTCCGACTGGGCCGAAAAAGGACAGAGACTCAAGGATCAGCTGTTGTTTATGGTGGATGAAGATACCAACGCTTTCAACAAAATTATGGATGCTTTTGGTTTGTCAAAAAAATCTGAGGCAGATAAGCAAGCCAGAAGAGAAGCCATTGAGGCAGCTTCGAAATATGCTATTGAAGTACCGTTGAAGGTTATGGAACTAAGTTTGTCGTCGATGGAACTGATTGAAGCCATGGCCGAGATGGGAAATCCAAATTCAGTTTCTGATGCCGGTGTGGGAGCAATCTGTGCCAGGGCAGCCGTGAATGGTGCCTTCCTGAATGTGAAAATCAATGCTGCCGGCATCGATGACCGCGGCTTTGCAGATCAAATGGTTAAAAAAGGGGCTCAGGTGATGCAGCAAGCCACAGAAGCAGAAAGGCGCATACTCGAAAAAGTTGAGGCAATCATTCAAAAGCAGGCTTAAAAGATGGGCGAGTATCTCACGTTATTGTTGCTTTACATGACTTCATTTCTCACCCTTATGAATCCCCTGGGGGTGATGCCTGTTTTTTTGAGCATGACCAGCAGCCTCGACAGGCGTGGAAGGCGACTTACCGCTATAAAATCATTGATCACAGCCTTTTTCACGCTTGTGGTTTTTGCTTTTGGTGGCGAAATGTTGTTTACTTTTTTCGGGATTTCTGTATCAGGTCTTAAAGTAGTTGGTGGTGTTTTGTTTTTCATTCTGGGATATGATATGTTGAATGCCCGCCTGAGCCGGATCAAAATCACTCCCGAAGAGGTGAATAAATTTGTGGATGATGTGTCGATCACCCCGCTTGGAATCCCTATGATTGCCGGGCCCGGATCAATCACCAATGCAATCATTTTGATGGATCAAAGCCCAGGGATCAGTCAGAAAATTATACTAATCAGTTCAATATTAATTGTTTGTCTGATCATTTTAGTTATCCTGTTGAGTGGAAATTCGATCATGAAATACCTGGGCGACACCGGAAATAAAATCATGATGAAGCTGATGGGGCTGATCGTGATGGTTATCGCTGTCGAATTCTTTTTTACCGGTATCTCGCCTTACCTCAAAGCGATTTTTAATGTTTCGTAAAAAAGAACGAAAAAAGCTAGGTTAATTCATTGAATTATTATACTTTTGCCGTCCGAAAAATTGAAAAGACAGAAGCATGGCTAAGAAAAGTAAAGACGCACGGGTGCAGATTATTCTTGAGTGCACCGAGCACAAAAACAGTGGAATGCCAGGTACTTCCAGGTATATTTCCACCAAAAACAAAAAGAATACGCCAGAGCGTATGGAGTTAAAGAAATACAACCCCATTTTGAAAAAAATGACGGTTCACAAAGAAATAAAATAAGCTGAATTATGGCAAAGAAAGTAGTTGCAACCCTGCAGACAGGCACTGGTAAAGAATTCGCAAAAGTCATCAGAATGACCAAATCTTCCAAATCAGGGGCCTATAGTTTTTCTGAAACTATTGTTCCTAACGACAAGGTTCAGGAATTTCTGAGCAAAAGATAATGAAACTATTTCAGTAATGACTGAGGCTTTTCCGGTTTTGCCGGAAGAGCTTTTTTCGTTTAAACTCATGAATATGGGAATCTTTTCTTTTTTTTCGAAAGATAAAAAGCAGGATCTTGACAAAGGTCTGGAGAAAACAAAAAGCAGTGTTTTCGGTAAGCTCACCAAGGCTATTGCAGGTAAGTCGAAGGTGGATGATGAAGTGCTCGATCAGCTGGAAGAAATTCTGGTGACATCGGATGTGGGAGTACATACTACTTTGAAGATTATTGAACGCATCGAAACCCGCGTTGCCCGCGATAAATATCTCGGTACAAATGAGTTGAATACAATTTTGAAAGAAGAAATTGTCGAGTTGTTGCAAGAAAATAATTCCGGTGATGGCACCAATTTTGATCTCCCGGCCGAAACCAAACCCTATGTAATTATGGTGGTAGGAGTAAATGGTGTGGGCAAAACAACCACCATCGGTAAGCTGGCATATAACTTCAAAAAAGCCGGGAAAAAGGTAATGCTGGGTGCTGCCGACACTTTTAGGGCTGCTGCGGTTGACCAGTTGAAGATTTGGGGACAACGCGTTGATGTGCCCGTTGTGGCTCAGGCTATGGGCTCCGATCCCGCTTCTGTGGCTTTTGATACCGTAAAATCAGCCGTGAGCCAGCAGGCCGATGTGGTGATTATTGATACTGCCGGCCGGCTGCACAATAAAATCAACCTGATGAAAGAACTCACCAAGATAAAAACCGTGATGCAAAAAGTTGTGGCAGATGCACCTCACGAAATTTTACTTGTGCTGGATGCTTCAACCGGGCAAAATGCCATCGAACAGGCACGCCAGTTTATTGCTGCCACCGAGGTAAATGCCCTGGCACTGACCAAACTGGATGGTACTGCCAAAGGCGGGGTGGTAATTGGTATCTCAGATCAGTTTAAAATCCCGGTGAAATATATCGGAATAGGAGAAAAGATGGAAGATCTCCAGCTGTTTGACCGTAAACTCTTTGTGGAAACACTTTTTGATTAGCACATATACTTGAAACAATCACGCATTCATATCGTTACGCTAGGATGCTCTAAAAACACCGTTGATTCAGAGCATCTGGGAGCTATGTTTGCGCCAAAGCAATATCAGATACTTCACAACACAGATCAGGAAGCTGATATTGTAATCATCAACACCTGCGGCTTTATCGGAGATGCCAAGGAGGAGAGCATTGATACTATCCTGGCTTATGCACAGCAAAGGAAAGCTAATCAGATCAAAAAACTTGTTGTGATGGGTTGTTTGTCGCAGCGTTATAAGAAGTATCTGGAAGAAGAAATTCATGAGGTGGATGCCTTTTTTGGTGTTGATCAGCTTAAAGAGGTTGCTGCAATGATTTTGCAGGAAGAGTTGATCAACATACCTGAGCAATATAAAAGAAACCTCTCTACGCCTGCACATTACGCTTACCTCAAAATTTCAGAGGGCTGCGACCGTAAATGTTCATTTTGTGCTATTCCGCTTATCCGTGGCAAACATGTTTCTGTACCGGAAGATGTTTTGATCAAGGAAGCCCGGGAGCTTGCCGCTTCGGGTGTTAAGGAGCTGATTTTGATTGCGCAGGATCTGACTTATTATGGCATCGACCTGACCGGAAGACGCATGATTGTTTCGCTCATCGAAGATTTAGCAGAGATTGATGGCATTGAGTGGATCAGATTACAATATGCTTATCCGGCCGGCTTTCCGGAGGAATTAATTGATTTGATTGCAACACATCCCAAAGTTTGTAATTATTTGGATATGCCGCTACAGCATATTAACAGCGATATACTCAAAAGCATGAAACGCGGCCTTGACGGTGGGCATACTCGAGAACTTGTAAGTAAAATCAGACAAGGCATTCCCGATCTGGCATTCCGTACCACTTTTATCGTTGGCTATCCGGGTGAGACGAAGGAGATGTTTGAGGAATTGTGTGATTTCGTAAGGGAGATGCGCTTTGAGCGGATGGGTGTTTTTGCTTATTCAGCAGAAGAAGACACCTCGGCTTTTGATTTGGGTGATGAGGTGCCGGATGAAATTAAGCAGGAACGAGTTGAAATGCTGATGGCCATTCAGCAGGATATTGCGCTGGAGCATAACCAACAAAAAATTGGCAGCATTCAAAAGGTGTTGATCGACTGCAAGGAGGGTGAATATTATATCGGCCGCACCCAATACGATTCACCTGAAGTGGATAATGAGGTAATAGTTTTGGGGAAGCAATCTCTGGAGATTGGCGAATTTTATGATCTCCGTATTACTGCGGCCGAATCCTTTGATTTATATGCGGAAAGGGTAGGGTAGTCAGAATTAAAGCCGGACTATTTTTTTTGATTCAATTTCCAACAATTAAAAGCCAAAATGTTTTTCAACAAATGCCTCGATTGCCTGGTAATCGTGTGCTATAGCTTTGTTCGATCTGAGTAATCTGCTTTGGCTAAAATGTCCCTGACTGAACAATAACACCTGAATGTCTAGCTGTTCTGCAACTTCGGCATCATGCAGGCTGTCGCCAATCAACAAACAATTTTTAGCAGGGACATTGATTTTTTTGAAAAGTCTTTTGGCTGTTTCAAGTTTTCCATCGGCCAGATGGTTATCAATGCCATGAATGCCCTCAAAATATTGTTGAATACCATTCTTTTGCGTCAAATCTTCGAGCAAGGCTTGTTCCATAGCCGAAAGGATAAACTGCCGGAATCCTTGTTGCTGTAATTTATGCAACAGCGGTGTTACCTCCTCAAAAACAGTGGCTTGCCCGACCAGCTCATTATAATGCTTCATAAACTGATGAGCAGGAAGCTCAAATGCTTCTTTGCGAAAATCGAAACCAAGCTTTTCGTAGTAATTTTTTACTGGGAAGTCAAATACTTCCCTGTATCTGTTGCGATCAAGTTGCTTGAGATTGCGTGCATCGAGAAGCTTGTTCATGGCCTGCACACAGCAATCTACATCATCAAGCAGGGTGCCGTTCCAGTCCCAGAAGATTATCGGTTTGGGATTCATCAATGGCATTTAGGGGCAGTTACGCAAGTAATCGCCAATGTTGGGTTTTTTGTATTCTGCAGCCTTTTTAAAATAATAGCAGGCCATCTCGCGATCCTGTTCATAATTCATGATCTGTCCCAGGTTGAACCAGGCGTCAGCATAGTCGGGTTTTATTTCAACGGCTTTCAGATAGTCTTCTACTGCGGCTTTGTAATT
>Ga0334883_1000570_pt1 | contig 64908 bp, 64 predicted proteins | sample GraSluR1_MG_6_FD_207230 | JGI IMG/M metagenome (GOLD analysis project Ga0334883, IMG submission 207230) | Sludge microbial communities from methane-producing bioreactor in Wageningen University, Netherlands - Granular Sludge_09_05-R1 | ecosystem: Engineered > Bioreactor > Anaerobic >... | reverse complement strand
ATAAGATCAAGTCAGCTAGTTGATCTTACTACAACATCTATATTTAATTTTTTTAGTCACCTACGGATGGCTTATTTGTTATGCACTTTTACTCTTGTGGCAGTTCATACTTTTATTTTCAACCTTAATATCTCCTTTGTTTTCTGAGATAGAATAGATATTCCATTTCTATCAGTAATTCTATAACCTTGTTTGTGACACGGGTAATTCCTAAAGGGAGACCCAACCAGCTAAACATAGAATTCTCACTGATGGAATGATATGCTGATTCACGGGTATTAATGGCTCGATAGAGCCACTTCCCAGATGGGGTCCATCTATCTTCTATTCATGAGATATTATACAACAATACTTACTAGTTTGGTCTCCAATTAAGGAAAATAGAAAACTAAGTTAGACTAGAAAAAAACACCCTGGCGGGTAAATAATTTGCGAATAATAAAAAAAAATGAGTTGCAATGTTCGTTAGAAATATAGATAGTTTTCTATTGAATGTTACAACTACATTATACAAGATGGGGTAAAAGAATCCCCACCGGAATTAAGAACTTGCTTCAATAAAAATTTTTGTGTCAAAAGTTACCTCAAATTCATATTATGTAACAATGAATTTAAAATTTAGCATTGTTTTTTGTAATGCTTTAGGAGGTAGCTATGAAGAAAAAGTTATTTTATTCTTTTGCGATGCTTTTATCTGTAATTTTAATTGTAAGTGTTTTTACAGGCTGCGGCAGCAGTACTGACAGCAAAACTTCTATTAAAAAAGTAAAACTTAATGAAGTAACCCGTTCAGTATTTTATGCACCTATGTATGCGGCTATAAATCAAGGGTATTTTAAAGAAGAAGGGTTAGAGCTGGATATTAGCACTGGGCAGGGAGCAGATAAAACTATGCAGCAGGTAATAAGCAAAAATGCAGACATAGGTTTTTGCGGACCAGAGCAGTCTATCTATATTCAAAACCAAAATAAGGAAGATTATCCTGTAGTTTTTGCACAGCTTACCCAGAGGGATGGATCTTTTCTAGTAGGAAGAAATGAAGAAAAAGATTTTAAATGGGAGTCCTTAAAAGGCAAGACTATTATTGGAGGAAGACCAGGCGGAGTACCAGAAATGACCCTGGAATATGTACTTAAGAATCATGGAATAGATCCTAAAAAGGATGTAAAAATAATAACAAATATTGACTTTACTGCTACTTCAGGAGCTTTTAAAGCTGGTACTGGTGACTATGTAGCACTTTTTGAACCTACAGCAAGTATTTTAAGACAGAGTAATTCTGGATATATTGAAGCATCCATAGGAGCAGCAGCAGGTGCTATACCTTATACCTGCTATTTCGCAACAAAATCCTATATAGATAAAAATCCTGATGTGATTCAAAAATTTACTAATGCTATCTACAAGGGACAAAAATGGGTAAATAGTAATAGTGATGCAGCAGTGGCTGAAAAGATTAAATCCTTCTTCCCAGGAACGGATGTAAAACTTATACAGGAAAATGTGAAGAACTATAGAGATGTAAATGCCTATGCTACTGATCCTGTAATAAAGGAAGATGATATAAACAGACTTATGGATATAATCCAAGGTTATAACAGTAGCTTAATCAAGAAAAGACCAGCTTTTAGTAAACTTGTAAATACAGATTTTGCTGAGAAGGCTGTTAAAGAGGTTAAATAGTACGTAAAAAAATTATTTATGTTAAATGCAATGAGTTTTAATAACAGATAAAAAAACAGGTAGTTTTGTAACTACCATCAATTAGGTTGATTATACTATATGTAAATATTAACATATTTATATTAAAAATTCAAATTAATTATGCGCTGTCTTTAATAATTAATTTTATTTATAGTTAAAAACTTTTGTAAATTAATCAATATTTTCTTAATCATTACATTTTCATTCATGTGTTCATTTATAAAGTATAAAAATCTTTTATGGAGAAAAAATATTCTAATAACAATATATTTATTTAGTAATTAATTTATTCAGTTAGTATAAAGCTATAATTGAAATTCTAATATTTAAATCGTTTATGTGAATATAGTTAGGAGAGATACAGTATGAAAATTGAAGGATTTTTCAGTGGAATAAAAAATGCAAATAAAGCTGTAGAAGTATTGAAAAGAGAAGGTTTTGAAAATTCTGTAGTGGATTTAAATAGCCATTATGTAACTAATATGCATCACTCTTCGAGAGTAGCAGGGGCTAAAAATGGAGTCAACTTATCTACACTTATACTGGATACTGAAAATTACAGTGCTGATGAAACAACTTCTGCCATAAAAGCAGTAAATCCAATGGTAAGCGGCATGGGAAGCTTTGAAGAACTGGCAGATATAAATTATAGGGTAATAGTTGATGCAGATAACAGGGGTGTAGAACAGGCAAAAAGTATTATTAAGAATATGGGAGGCAATTTAAAAAATTATAATGTTAACGTGATAGATACTATAAAATAAAATTATCAAAGGAAAAAATTTGTTTTATAGCATTTTGCTAAATGGAGTAAGAATTATAAAAATTAAAGTAGGAAAATGTGTATTGACATAGAAATACAAAACAAATATAATTGTATTAATAAGTTTTCGTATATAAACAATATATTTAATAGGTTATTTGTTTCATAACAAGTATATTATTAAGTATAAGCTCAGTTTTATTTTTTCATCTGACTAGAAATCTAGAGGTTTTATATTTTAATCTTTGTAATGTTATAAGAAAATACTAATTAATAAAATAAATGTTCTGATAATTATTTCAGTTCATAACAGTTTGATTAAATTGGTACTTTTATGACACTATAAATGTTATCTATAAAGCCTTTTTTGCATATTATAAAAGCCTTAAAGTATTAAATATTGGGATTATGGGAGGATATTAAAATGGCATTACGTTTAGATATACCGGAATCGCAGAGTAGGGAACAGAGACTGGGATCCATTACAGGATATCATGGAACTTTTAAAAATCTGATAAATCAGGGATGCAGTGGTTGTCTTACAAATAAAAAACGCTGTTTCAGCACTGCCAGCAGTTGCAGTCATACCCATGCAGTGAACCAATTAGCTGCAATTAAAGATGTGGTTGTAGTGGATCATGCCCCTGCAGGGTGTTCTTCTGGAATGATTAATTTTAGTATTAACAGAAATCGTGTTAATTTTAATAAATCTGGAGAAAAGAAGCATTTGGTGGTGGTTTCCAGTAATATGAAAGAAAGTGATACTATTTTTGGAGGTATTAAAAAGTTAAAGAATGCCATTAGAGAAGCCTATAGAAGACATAAACCAAAGGCAATATATGTTTCAACAAGCTGTACTTCAAGTATTGAAGATTATGAAAGAGCCTCAAAATCTATAGCATCTTTTGGTCAATGCGGTGCACAGTCAAGTTATCTGGCAGGTGCACTTGAGCAGCTGTTTGGAATTAAATATTTTCAGTCACATTTACCCTTTGGAGGAATAGGATTTGAACGATTTTACATGGATATAGCAAAATTCGTAAAAAAAGAAGATATTGCTAAAGAGGTTATTAGACAATATAGAGAAAAATATGAAAATGAATTGAATTATATAAAGAATAAATTAAAGGGTAAAACTGCCTTTGTAGCCTTAGGTGCAAGTTATGCCTTTGAATATACGAGAATTTTAAGAGAGCTCGGGGTCAAGGTACTACATACAGTAGCATATCATTACGATCCTAAACTTGACAATCAATCTGATGATTTAGTAGCAGCTGCAAAAGATGCAGAGGAGTTTGATTACGATATGGAAATAAGTGTGAATGACGCTCAGCAGTTTGAAACATACTTGCTGGTTAAAAATAATGAACCTGATTTTATTGTTTCAAGAGCTCATGGTGCCAGTGTATGGGGCGTAAAAATGGGAATACCAGCAATTGAAGCAAAAATATCACTAGAGGTGTTTGGGTATGATGGCCTAGTGGCCTTTGGAAGAACTGTTGTAAATGAACTGGAAAATAATAATTTTGTGAAAAAACTGGGAAGAAGATATGTATCACCTTTTACCAATAAATTTGAGAGCAGTAAACCACAATCATATTTAATGGAGGTGAAGTAAATGGATATGTGCTCAGAACAGCAGAGAACAGCCTGTGCTCTCGGTGGAATATATACAGCTCTTGCCATTGACAATGTTTTGCCTGTTTTACATTGCGGACCCGGTTGCCAGAGTCAGGCAGCATCAATACTTGGAGGATGTAATGGTGGACAAAATGCCTATTCTTATCAGGAGAGTATTATACCTTGTACAGATTTTGGTGAATCTGATGTAATATTTGGAGGCAAACAGCGTTTGAAAAAAATAATACAAGGTGCTTTGGAAAACTACAAAGCTGATATGATTATTGCTGTAGGAGGATGTACAGCATCCATCATAGGTGATGATATGGAGGAAGTTGCAAGTTATTTTTCTGAAAGCAGAGTGCCTGTTTTGCATGCAGAAATACCGGGCTTTAAGGGAAATAATTTATATGGCCATAGTGAAATTTTAAAATCTATAATAGATCAATATTTAGAGCCCTCATCAACTATAGATAAGGGACAGGTAAATGTTTGGGGAATAGTTCCCTATTACGATACCATGTGGAATGGTATATTAGAGGAAATTGAACTTTTTTCCATTATCCTGCAGTTCCTATAGGACCTACGGAAACCAGCAGGTTTCTTCGTGAATTGGCAGATTATGTTTCCCTAGATAGAAAAGTAGTTGAGGATTATATAAAAAGACAAGAAGATCGATATTACTATTACATTAATAGATCTCTCGGGTGGATTTATCACTGCAGACCACTTATAAAAAAATATGTAATAGTCTCCAGTGCCTCTGCAGCACTATCAACAACAAGATTTTTAATTAATGATCTGGGATTTATACCTGAAAAAATTTATATAGTTGAGGATGTACCAAAGGAATATCAGGAAAAAATAAAAGAGTATTTTCAGAATGTAGAATTTGAACATACAATTGATGTATTCTTTACAGGTGATCCTGGTATAGCCTTTAGTGAACTAAAAAACAGGAAGTCACCAGAAAAATTTGTTCTTTTGGGTTCTTCCTGGGATGATGCATTGGCTCAGAACTTAAAAATACCCTTTATACCAATATCAGCTCCTTATGGGGATGTTATTATAGGAAATAAAAATTATTTTGGATATACAGGAGGTATAAGTTTATTTGCTGATTATTACACAGCCGTTGCCAATAAAAGCGGATTTGGAGTAACTGTTTAAAAATGATAGATATATAAGTAACTCTATCTATATATCTAATTATCATAGAAATAATATGTAAGAGCAGCAGTTTATAAGGTTAACTGCTGCTTTTTATTTTTACGTTTAACAATCACTTTGCCCCCATGGTTTTCATATAATAATATATCATGATATTGCTGTGAGGGATGTAATATGAATAAAATTGATATACAACATATATTTGTAAATTATCATTCTATGAAAAGTGAAACAGAAGCTATAAAAGATATAAGTTTTAAACTTAAGAAAGGTGAATTTTTAAGTGTTGTAGGACCTTCCGGCTGTGGTAAATCTACTCTTTTGAATGTAATATGCGGACTTATAAAGCCCTCTAAAGGACATATATTTATGGATGGCAAAGAGATTAAAGGATTGACTACAAAGATAGGTTATATGTTCCAAAGAGATCATCTTTTTGAGTGGCTTACAGTTTGGGACAATGTATGTATTGGCTTAAAAGTGCAGCACAAACTTACCAAAGAAAATAAAGATAAGCTTGAAGATTTATTAGTTCATTATGGTCTAGAGGACTTTAAGAATTATCATCCCAGTGAATTATCTGGTGGTATGAGGCAAAGAGTGGCACTAATAAGAACTTTGGCTCTTGATCCAGAAGTTCTACTACTGGATGAACCTTTTTCTGCACTAGATTATCAGAGCAGACTTAAAGCCAGTGATGAAATTTTTAAAATAATAAAGCAGGAAAATAAAACTGCCATAATGGTTACCCACGATATTTCAGAAGCCATTTCAATGTCTGGAAGAGTTATAGTTCTTTCAAACAGACCTGCTAGAATAAAAAAAGATATTGCTATAGATTTTCAGGATGACTCCCTGACTCCTTTAAACAGAAGAGAACATCCTAAGTTTAGATATTATTTTGATAGTATTTGGAAGGAGTTTGATTTAAATGATTCGGGAAAGTAGAGAACATAAAGAATATATAAAAGCCATGAAAAGACACAACATTATGGTTTTTTTTACGAGAATATTAATATTGATTGGAATATTTGCTCTGTGGGAAGCAGCGGGAGATCTAAAATGGATAGATCCTTTTCTTATAAGTACACCTTCAAGAGCCTTTAAAAGTCTAGTTACTATATATGAGGAAGGAACTCTATTTAGTCATATAGGTATAACTTGTATGGAAACAATTTTAGGATTTACTATTGGAACTTTACTTGGGACGGTAATTGCAGTACTTTTGTGGTGGTCTAATTTTGTATCAAGAGTTTTAGATCCCTATTTAGTGGTACTTAATGCACTGCCTAAAGTAGCTTTAGCACCAATTATAATATTCTGGGTAGGCAATGGAATAAAGGCCATAGTTGTAATTGCCCTTCTAATATCCATTGTAGTCACTATAATAAGTATTTTAGATGGATTCAGACAAGTAGATGGGGATAAAATAAAGCTTTTAAAAACCTTTGGAGCAAATAAGGGTCAGATTCTTTCCAATCTTATAATACCTGCTTCTATACCTACTATAGTTTCTGCACTTAAGATTAGTGTTGGACTTTCCTGGGTAGGAGTTATAATGGGAGAATTTCTTGTAGCTAAGCAGGGACTTGGATTTTTAATAGTTTATGGAGGACAGATATCCCAGCTTGATATGGTAATGATGAGCATAATAATTCTTGCATTTTTAGCCTATGTAATGTATGAAATAGTATCCTTAATAGAAAAGAAAATAAGTTCTAAATTTCAGCAATAATAGGGAGGTTTTACGGCATGAAGGTTGATGCAGTATTCCAAGGAGGAGGAGTTAAGGGTATAGCTTTTGTAGGAGCTGTAAACTATCTTGAAGAACAACATTATCAGTGGAATAATTTAGCTGGAACTTCTGCAGGGTCCATTGTGGCTGCTCTTTTAGCAGCAGGATACACAGGAAAAGAATTAAAAGAAATTATGATGGATATGAACTATGTAAAAATGCTAAAAAAAAATATATTGAATGAAATTCCTGTAGTAGGAAATATTTTTCAATTAGTAAATGACTATGGAGTATATGACAGCAGTGTAATAGAAAATTGGATGTTTCAAAGGTTATGGGAAAAGGGGAAAACTAAATTTAAGGATCTAAAAAAGGATGGAATTATATTAAAAATAATTGCAGCAGATGTTACCAAGAGGAGGATTTTAATTCTGCCAGATGATTTAAAGGATTATGGTATAGACCCAGATGAATTCAGTATTGCACTGGCAGTAAGAATGAGTTCAAGTATTCCATTTTTTTTTAAACCGGTGAAGTTAAAATATAACAATAAAATAAATTATATTGTAGATGGAGGACTTATAAGCAATTTTCCTATATGGATATTTGATGATGATGGCGGTGGTGCACCTAAATGGCCTACTTTTGGTTTTAGATTAGTAAATGATTGTGAAAAAAATGTAGTACAGAGAAAAAGTAATTTACTCACTTATTCAATGGATGTTATAAATACTGCTTTTGACAGAGATGAGGAAGTTTATGTAGCAGATAAAAATAGTGTTAGAACTATTAACATTCCAACGGCGGGAGTAAATAGTACAGATTTTGATCTATCTAAGAAAAAGACAATTGAATTGTATAATTCCGGATACAATAGTGCTAAGACATTTCTAGAAAAGTGGGATTTTGCTGATTATGTATTAAGATACTGTAAGTAACTGAAGAGGTATGATGTGATTAGGTTAATTTAGATTAATAAAAAATAGATAACTCTGTTTAATACATTTATATCAATAGGTATAAGAATAAAATCACTTTTAACAGTTAAAAATATTATAGTATTTCATATATTAAAAATCTAAAAAAGGAAGTGATTTTATGTCTCATGAAGTTGGAAAAAAGAAGACCAGAAAGCAGCAGATGAAACATTCTAAACCAGAAGAAATTCATAATGATGAGATTAAAAAACATACCACCAGCGGATTAGTAAGAGGGGAAAGATAGAATATTAAAAAAGAGATGTTATCAGATTCAATATATTTATTGATTTTGATACATCTCTTTTTTTAGTGCATAATGGGATTAAAGGACGAAGTTTTCCCTCATCTGATATTTGTTCTTTGAACTTTATACTTTGCCTTGACCTTCGTCTTTTTCCACTAATATGAAAATGATAATAGTTTTAATTATATGACTCAGCATAATTGACACTTATTATATAAGAATGTAAAATATGATTAACTACATAATTTGGAATTAATCTTAAGATAAAATATTAGAATAAAGGGGATAAAACATGAAGAAAAAAATAAAATTCATACCAATCATTTTAATTTTTCTAATTGGTATCAATTTATCAGTTAATGAATTTAATTTTTTTGGACAATTCAAAAATGATTTCATATCTAATACTTCTATAGAGAATACTAAAAATATAGCATTATTAGCTCCGGAAGGCAATTCTAATACCAATTCTCCTAGTACTGAAGAGAAGAAAAACAATGACACATCTAATACATCGGATAATTCAGATAATGGTAATGTTACTAAGCCATCTGATAACAGTGAACCTGCAAACAATTCAAATGAATCTAAAAATAATAGTGGTTCTAATGTGGAAGAACCAGCAGAGCCAGAAAAACCAACGACACCTACGGAACCATCAACACCTTCAGAAGTGGTGGTTCCAGCAGAACCAACTATACCAAAACAATCTCAACAGCAAAGTACTCCATCTGCCAATACTGAAGCGGCTTCAAATTCTTCAGTAAAATCTAGTTCAGGCAGTTCTACAGGTAACTACTCCAGTAAGAGAAGAACTAATAACAGTAGTTCTATTAGCAACAGCAGTATTAGCACAAACAGCAACAATAATAGTACTTCAACTTCAACCTCAAAATTAAGTAATGGAGATACTACACAAAATGAAGCAGTAATAAATGCTGCTGAACAGAATACAGCACCAGTAAATCAGCAAAATAATGTTCAAGAAGCAGCTAAGGAAGAAAATAAGGTTGTAATTGATGCCAGTTTAAGCAAGGGTAATATAATTTTAGAGGAAAAGTCCAATGGAATAAAACTTAGTAGTGATAACAAGGATTTAAAAGAAATTTATTATGTATTATCCAATAGTAAGAGCACAAATAACAATGAAAAGTGGATTAAGTATTCTTCGCCATTGAAATTCGATAAAAAGGGTACATGGTATATACACTATAAGGCTGTAGATAAGAATGGAAAGGAAAGTTATGGATCCTTTGGTCCCTATAATGTATCTTATAAATATGAAACTCTAGAGGCTGGAGCAGAGGATAACTCTTTAAAGAAAAAGATTATAGGATTTTCTATGATAGTGGTTATAATAATTCTAGCAGCAATATATATTATAAAAACCAATAGATCTCCTTATTCGAAATTAAATGATGAAAATAGTTATAAAAGTAGAAAAAAATTTAATTTTAAGTTTAAATAGAGTATAATTTATAAAAACTTAATAATTATTTTATAAAAAATTTAGAAACAAAATATAATATTAATTTATATTGGGCGAATAATCCTTAATCGAAATACTGTTTAATAAGTTATTTGCTCAATTTTAATATTAAGATAAAAATACAGGGGGAGATATTTAATATGAAGAAGAAAATTATTACTGGTATTATAATAGTGGCAGTTATTGTAGGTATTGTGGGACTAAGAGTGTCTGCTAAAAATAAGGGCAGCTTCACAACCGTTAGAACTACTACAGTTACAAAGGGAAACATAAATGCCTATCTTTCTACAACCGCCACAATAAAATCTAAAAACACCAAGAGTTATTTTGCACCACAGCAATCCAAAGTTAAAACTGTTAATGTAAAAGTAGGAGATAAAGTAAAAAAAGGGGATGTATTAGTTACATATGAAGTTCAGGATACTTCTTCAGCAGTAAAGCAGGCTCAGCTAAACTTAGAAAATGCTAGAAGCCAAAAACAAGAACTTTTAGATACACAGAGCAGTAACAATCAAAAATTGGCTGATACTAACAAAGACATAAAGGACACTGAAAATCAGATAAATGAACTGAAAAATCAACAAAAAAGTGATCCTAATTTTGATAAAACTGGAGGCTCAACTAAACTTCAGCAATTAAACTCTACATTAACTCAATTAAAAACCACAAAACAATCCATAACAGATCTTACCGAAAAATTAAAGCAGGCTGATAATCAAATTGCCTTGGCACAATTGAATTTGGATACAGCCAGCAAAAATGCCAATGAAAGTGTAGATAAGAATGTAGCAGATTTCGATGGAGTAGTTGTGGAGGTTAATGCTACGGAAGGAAGTTCACAGGTTGTGGGAACATCGGCAGCAGGTGGTGTATCCTCAGGAGCAGCGGTAGTTATTGCAGACCAAAGCAATTTTAAAGCACAGGTGAATTTAGATAAATACAGTGCATCAGAAGTTAAAGCTGGACAAACTGTGGATTTGACTTTTGCAAATAAAGATTACAAGGGTAAAGTGTCCTTTGTAGCACCAACAGCACAGACAACTACATCTACCACAGGTCAAAATACAACTCTTCCAGCAGATATAGACATAGATGCTCCACAGGATGGCCTTGTGGAAGGATTTGATGCAGATGTAAATATATTAACCGGTGAAGTGAATGATGCTATAAGAGTTCCTGCTGAAAGTATCAAAACAGATAAGTCAGGAAAGAATTATGTGTTTATTGTTTCAAATGATAAAGCAGTTCAGAAAGAAGTACAACTTGGTTTACAGTCAGATACTCAGGCACAGATAAATAGCGGAGTTAAAGTTGGTGATAAAGTTATACTTAATCCTAGTGCTTCAATACAAAATGGTACTGCGGTAAAAGATTCAAAGAGTACAGGGGGTAAGTAAACTATGATTGAAGTTACAGATATAGTTAAGAAGTATGTAACTGGAGATATAAATTTTACTGCATTAAAGGGTGTCAACTTAAAAATTGAAAAGGGAGAATTTACTTCAATTATGGGACCTTCTGGATCTGGAAAATCTACTTTTATGAATATATTAGGTTGTCTTGATAAAATGGACAGCGGAGTATATACATTAAATGGAAAAGATGTTTCGAATCTAAGTGGAAATGAGCTGGCAGCGGTAAGAAACAAAGAAATAGGGTTTGTATTTCAGGCTTTTAATTTACTTCCCAGATTGACTATATTGGAGAATGTTGCCCTTCCTATGGTATATGCAGGTGTTCCTGCAAAGGAAAGAAGAGAAAGATCCTTGGAAGCTTTGGAAAAGGTAGGGCTTGGAGATAGAGTTAAACACAGACCTAATGAAATATCTGGAGGTCAAAAGCAAAGGGTTGCCATTGCAAGAGCTATAGTTAATAGACCCAATGTTATTATGGCAGATGAACCCACAGGAAATTTAGATACAAAATCAACTTTTGAAATAATGAAGATATTTCAGGATTTAAACGATGAAGGTTCTACTGTGGTTATGGTAACCCATGAACCAGATGTGGCTGTTTATACTAAGAGAATTGTAAGATTTAAGGACGGAGAAATAATTTCTGATGAAGAGGTAAAGGACAGGATAAGGTTGTAATAGTGCTAATACTATTGAGTATTACTGCAAAGGAGGATATAAATTATGAGTTTTTTAGAGAGTTTTAAAATAGCTCTTGAAAGCATTAAGGCAAATAAAATGAGATCTTTTCTCACAATGCTGGGAATTATCATAGGAATAGCCTCTGTAATAGCAATTGTATCTCTTGGTCAAGGAGGACAGAGTGCTGTTACAGACGAATTCAATAAAATAGGAGCAACTACGGTTACTGTAAGTGTAGATGCCAGCAAAGCTCAGCAGAGTGACTATATTAACTTAAAGGATACAGATCAGATAAAAAACAATGTGGATGTTATAAGATATGTAAGCCCTGTATTTCAGGCTGGAGGATTTGCAGTAACTGATACTAAGTCTAAAAATGCAAATATAACTGGTGCTACTGTAGATTATGCTTATATTCAAAATTATGATATAGTTTATGGCAGATATTATAATGAAATGGAACAAAATGAAGGAAAAGCAGTAGCGGTAATTGATGAAAATGCAGCAAAACAGATGTTTGGATATTCGGATGCTGTAGGTAAGACTATGAATATTGGTCCTGGAAATGCAGGTAAAAAGGTTACTATTATAGGTATAAAGGCATCTTCAGCTATGTTTGGGGGCGGTCCTAGTAATATGCCCATTAGTGTGGATGTGCCTATAAGTTTTCTTCAAACTACTTATGCTGATAATTTTAAAATAAGCAGTATGGTTTTATCGGCAGATGCTAAAGACAATGCAGAGGCTGCTGGGGATAGTGCAGTAAGTATTCTTGAAAGCAGACATAATAATCGTGGAAAGGATGTATATACTGCCACTAATTTATTTCAGCAGCTGGAAGAAATAAACAAGGTATTGGGTATATTCACAAGTTTTATAGGAGCTGTTGCTGCCATTTCTCTACTAGTTGGAGGTATAGGGGTTATGAATATAATGCTTGTATCTGTAACTGAGAGGACCAGGGAAATTGGTATAAGAAAGGCTATTGGAGCCACTACTAAGAATATAATGTTACAATTTTTAACGGAATCTGTTATAATTTCTATTATTGGTGGGATAATTGGAATGATAATTGGAATAGGCGGAGCTGAACTGGCTGGCATGGCGGTGGATGTTACTCCAGTGGTATCACCTGTTGTAGTAATTCTTGCTATATTATTTTCCTCTGCTGTGGGAATATTCTTTGGAATATACCCTGCTAAAAAGGCAGCAGCACTGGATCCTATTGAAGCCTTAAGATACGAGTAAATAAATTTAATTAAAAGAATAAACAATTTATCAGATATAAATCATTTATATAATATTTAACTAATTAAAAAGGAGCCCTCTTACAATGGGTATGTACCCATTGTAAGAGGGCTCCTTAGCTATTTTACTAAAATATTAAGAATCTAATCTTGGTAAATATTGCCCCATTATCTAGTTTAATGAATATTTACTGCTTTTGATATAAACACTTTTTGTATTATTGGCTGCATCCCTTAGAACAACCAGAACAGCCGCTGCACCCATTTTTAGAGCAGGAAGATAAGCTTTTATCAAAAGGTTCACATTTTAACATAAAGGTGAAATTTTCATATTTTAAATGTATGTTTTTGATTTTATCCTTTATCTCCTGTGAATATACAATAGAAATATCATTATATTTTTTTATGAAATCTTCTTTTGAAATTTCATCTAAAATTATGTCAATTTTAGCATTTTTACAGCAGGAACTAACATAGGAAAATTTTACACAATTATATTCTCTGTGCTGAGATAAAAGCATAAGCAGATTTGTATAAGCTTCCTCTGATATTTCAATTTTAGGGGTACCATTCATGTTATTCTCCTTGTTCTTCATATATTTCTGAATAAGAATGAAGTAAACTTTGTTTTAAATCCCATAACTTCTTTGAAAGATCTACATAATAGGTATGAGGATTTTCCAATCTTAAAACCTCCGGCCAAAGTTTATCAGTTTCAGTTTTAGCAAATTCCTTTATTTCACTTACACTAGGGCTCTCATAAATAGCTTTCCCATTTTTAAAGATTTGAACCATTAAATCTTTAACATAATAATTCTTTAATTTTTTCTTTTTCCAGGTGTAAGTTGGATCAAATATTTCAAGGGTAAGATTTTCATCAATTACTTCCTCATTAAGAGTAATTAAGTCAGCTATAGCCTTATCTGTAGTTTTATCAAATATTCTATATATTTTCTTAAAACCAGGGTTTGTGATCTTCTCTTCATTTTCACTTATTTTTATTTTGGGTTTAATGATATTGTTTTCTTCAATGGCTGATAATTTATATACTCCACCGAAGACAGGTTCTGATTTTGCCGTTATTAATCTTTCTCCTACGCCAAAACTATCTATGCAGGCACCCTGAACCAGTACATCTGTTATTATGTGTTCATCCAGAGAATTTGAAATAGTTATTTTAGCATCTTCATAGCCCGCAGCATCTAATATTTCTCTGCACTTTTTAGAGAGATAGGTTATGTCACCGCTGTCTATTCTTATTCCAATGGGTCTTATACCTTGAGGTTTTAAAAATTCGTTAAAAACTCTTATGGCATTTGGAAGTCCTGATTTTAATACATTATAAGTGTCTACTAATAGAAGACAGTCTTCTGGATAGGCAGTGGCCCAAGCTTTAAAGGCCTCATATTCACTATCAAAAAGTTGAACCCAGGAATGAGCCATAGTTCCTACAGCCGGGATTCCAAACATTTCTTCAGATATGGTACAGGCAGTAGCGCTGCAGCCGCCAATTACAGCAGCACGAGAACCATATATAGCACCGTCATAACCTTGAGCACGTCTTGAACCAAATTCCATTACAGGTCTTCCAGCAGCAGCTCTGCATATTCTATTGGATTTTGTAGCTATAAGTGTCTGATGATTAATAGTTAAAAGTATCATGGTTTCTACAAATTGAGCCTGTATTGCAGGTCCCCTTACGGTAACTAATGGTTCATTTGGGAAAACTGGATTACCTTCCGGTATAGCCCAAACATCACAACTAAATTTAAAGTTTCTCAAATAGTCTAAAAATTCATCAGAAAAACTCTTTTTAGATTTTAAGTATTCTATATCATTATCAGTAAATTTAAGACTGGATAGGTATTCAATAAGCTGCATAACCCCAGCCATAATACAATATCCGCCTTCATCTGGTATTCTTCTAAAAAACATATCAAAATATGCAATTTTATCCCCTACACCATTTTTAAGATATCCATTACCCATGGTAAGTTCGTAAAAATCTACAAGCATAGTAAGATTTCTCTCATTACGCACATCAAAATTTTTAGTAAGCTCCATAAAAAACTACTCCTATCTTTTTAAATAAATGTAAAAATGTATATAATGTATAATAAATGTAATTATACTTATTGTAATACCTAATGATTTTTTATACAATACTTTACCTTTTTATTTAAGGAATTAGTAATGGACAGCATTATCTTTTATAATTTAAAATGAATAAAAGCCTGTACATTGGAAATTCACATGAAAATCTTGCAGAATGAAGTACAGTATTATGATGATATAGCATTAGTTTGGGGGAATATTTTAAATGAATTATTCTTTAGATAAAAATCAGACAGAAGCAGTAAATACCAAAGATAGAAATGTATTAATTGTAGCTGCGCCGGGTTCTGGGAAAACTACAGTTATAATAAATAGAACAGCACATTTAATAAGAAAAAAATCGGTTAAGCCTGAAAATATTATAATTATAACTTTTACAAAGGCAGCAGCATTAAATATGAAGGAAAGATATAAAAGACTCTTTAATAATATTCAGGAACCTTTCTTTGGTACTTTTCATGGGCTTTTTTATAAAATTTTGAAGAGACACTATAGTTCAATAAATATTATACAAGCCTATGAAAGTTACAGAGTAGTAAAAAAAGTACTTGAACAATATATAGATGAAGTAAGCGAGGATAAGCTTAGAGAAATAATAAATGATATATCTAGATATAAAAACTCTATGTATTCCATTGAAGAATTTATACCATCTATTGAAAAATCCATTTTTAAAGAATGTTATGATGCCTATGAAATCTATAAGTTTGAAAAAAATGTTATGGATTTTGATGATTTACAGCTTAAGTGTCTTCAGTTATTCAAGGATAATTCAAGAATTTTAGAGGGTTATAGAAGTTTGTTTAAATATATGCTGGTGGATGAATTTCAAGATTGCGATTCTCTTCAGATTGAAATGCTGAAACTTTTAAATAAAGGTAATAATTTATACGCAGTAGGGGATGAGGATCAATGTATATATGGGTTTAGAGGTTCAAGACCTGACTGTATGGTGAATTTTCACAAAATTTTTAGTGATGGAAAAAAGATATATTTGAATATAAATTATAGAAGTGTGTGTAATATAGTGGATATATCCAAAAATCTTATAAAAAACAATAGGTTGCGAAATGAAAAAAATATACAATCCCATAAAAGCGAAAAGGGAAATATAAATATATTAAACAATATGAATGAAAGTTATCAGGCAGAAGAAATATCTGATATTATTTTAAAGATGAAAAATATAAATGAATTGGAGTTTAAGGAGTTTGCCGTCTTATACAGAACCAATGTGGAAAGCAGGAGTTTAATAGATAGTTTTATAAGAAAGAGTATACCTTTCAGGCTTTTAGATAGAGAATATAATTTTTTTCAACACTTTATATGTAAAGATATATTATCCTATTTAAAATTAAGTATTGATAAAACTGACAAAGAGGCTTTTTTGAGAATTATAAATAAACCCTTTAGATACATAGGAAAGTCAAATTTGGAAATAGTCAGAAAACATAAATATAGAGAAGATTCCTTTGAATTGCTTAAATCCATAGAAGATATACCTATTTATCAGATGAAAACTATAGATAAATTAAAGAGAGACATACAAAAGCTCAATAAGATGTCTCTGGCAGGAGCTATACAATGCATAGTAAATGAAATTGGCTATAGAGACTATATTGTAGAATACGCTAAAAAATACAAGCTTGGTATTCAGGACATGGAAGAGATAATAGAAGAATTTAAAAAGGCAGCAGAGGAGTATAATGCTATAATTAGATTCTTAGCTCATGTAGATGAAGTATCTGAGGAGTTAAAGAAAAATAAAAAAGATATTTCAAAGGATGCTGTTATACTTAGCACTATCCACGGTGTAAAGGGAATGGAATTTAAAAATGTATTTGTCATAAACTGTTGTGAGGAAAATATACCTCATAAAAATAGTCTGCCAGATAATATAGAGGAAGAGAGAAGACTTTTCTATGTAGGGATAACCAGGGCCATTGATAATCTCTGGATAGGGTTTACAAAAGATATAAGAGGGAAAGCTAAAAAGCCTTCCAGGTTTATAGAAGAGTGTAAGCTAAATATTAATGGAGATTGCAGAGGGGCATATAAAGTTGGAGATACTGTAAAGCATATGTCCTTTGGAGTAGGCAAAATTGTAGCTTTAGACAGTGAAATTATAGAAATTGAATTTTCTAAAGGCATTAAGAGAAAATTTGATGCTGTAATAATTGGAAATAATAGGCTTATAAGTAGGATTAAATAATAAAAAATTATCATAAAAAGCTTACTAATTTTAATAAAATGTGATATAATCCTCTTTAATTTAACAATTTAATAAAAAATAGAGGAGATGATATTGTGGCAAAAGTAGGAGATGCTTTATCAGAGGAAACAAGATCTGATATAATTGAAAAATTTAGTCAAGGAAAATTAGTTAGTGAAATTATGAAGGAAATCAATTTAAGCAGAAGTGAAATTAAAGATGTTATAGAAGATTATCTCAATGCTAAAATGCTTTCAGAGGACAAAAGAATATAGTAAAAAAATAAGATATATGTTTGAAAGCATGTATCTTATTTTTACTTATAAATCTAAAAATCATTGTCTAGATGTTATTTACGTGGTATATTTCAGATATTAAAAGTGTAGGAGTTGATGATTGGTGACAGATATAATAATAAATACGCTTATGAGTATAAATCCTCTATATTTAATAGTGGGAGTAATAGCCATAGTTGTTATTTTGAAAGTGGTGGGAAAGATATTAAAAATAGTACTTATAGTGGGAATTATAGCATTTATATTATATGAAGCAGGTCTATTATCCAGTATTCTTGATTTTATAAGAAATATAAATGTTTGATTTTACATAAAGTTATATTTAGTTGATAAACTTATTAGCTGGATATAGCTTTTGTTGTATTATAAATAAATATTTTTAATATTGTTGGTTAACCTATTGATATAATAATCAATTATATATCTTTCTTACATCGATTTAAATTTTTTAAATTGCTTTTTAATTGGAGGTAGTAGGATATGAATAAAGATTTCAGAAATATGATAATTATTTTTATAGGTTTTTTCTTTTTGGCTTTATTTTCTAATACAGTATCACCTTTTATAACTACTATAAAAAATATGTATAATGTATCAGAACAGATTATTGCAATATTGCCGCCATTAATCTTAGGAGCATCATTTATGATGAGTATAGCTGGAGGAAAAATAATAAATGTTTTAGGAGTTAAAAAGGGATTATATTTGGGATTTTTTTTTATGATTGCATCAAGTATAATACTTTTAATTTCAAAAAATTTTTATGTATTGTTGATAGGATATTTTGTATCAGGATTATCTATAGGTATGTGTACTCTGTCTTTAACTACCACGCTTTCACTGCTTCCTGAAAAATATCAAAAATTCAGTTTATCAAATGCCTTTGTGGGATTGGGCGGAATTTTAATCTTGCCTATAGACAGATTTATACTTAGTAAGGGGATACTTTTTAACTATACTTATATAATACATATAGTATCAGCATTTATATTTTTTATTTTAATAACTCAGGTTAAAGGAATAGTGGTATCTAAGAGTAAAGATGATATTACAAAAGATACCTTTACGGTATTAAAAAATCCATTATTTTTATTACTTGCTATTGCTATGTTTTTTTATGCTGGATCGGAGTTATCAACAACAAATTGGACAGGAACATTTTTAGAGAATTTTTATGGTATTAGTAGAGAAGAAGTACCCAATATTCTCTTAAGTTTTTGGATATTATTTACTGTAGGAAGGGCTTTAGGAGATAAATTTTTAGACAAAGTTGGCAGATTAAGATTACTTGCAATAGCTCCTCTTGTAGATATAGCAGGAATAATTGTTATCTTAATTGGAAGAAATAGAATTCAAGCTTATGTAGGGTATGCTGTTATTGGAATATCTATGGCTTTAATATATCCTGCACTACAGGGATATATTATACAAAATGTCGATAAAAAGTATGCTCCCATAGCTTCATCTATTATAACTATATTTAATAATATGGGAGCTATGATTTTAAGTTATTTAATAGGATTTGCTGCTGGTATAAGAATTACTTATGTTTTCTTTGTTCAAATACTATTTTATGTATATATATCTATAATTTCCTTTAGGTATTTACTTTTTAAGACTAAAAAAGCTGCAAAAAGATAGCATTAATTTTTTAAAGCAAAAAAACTATTTGATTAGATAATATATATGAAAGAGCTTTTCTCTTTATTTTAATTAAGAGAGAAGTTCTTTTTTATATATGTATAATATTATTTTATTTTTATCATATAATTTTCAATGGAATGATATTTTTTTATTTAATGGAATTTAGAAAAAATTTATAAATAATATGGTATATTTAACATAAATATAATTGAAAAATTAAAAAATATGTATTATTATGTAAATATACGCAGCATAGTTATATGCAGCTAGTACATTATTTAAATTAATTAAAAAATTTAAGGGGATTTCTTATGAGACAGAGAAAAAAGAACATAATTAAGCGTTCAATAATTTTGATGGTAGGAGCAGGAATATTATTTAGTGCTTCTTATTTTATTGGAATGACAAATAAAAAGAGCATAGCTTCCAATAAACCCTATAAGGCAGCTGAAGTTAAACATACTCAAAAACCTAAAAAGGAAAGTATACCTAAATTACCAAAGACCCCAGGAAAAGATGAACTTAGAGATTTGATAAATGTAAATGATGGACAAAAGGTAGCCTATTTAACTTTTGATGATGGTCCATCTCCTAATAATACACCTGTAATTCTAGATATATTGAAGAAAGAAAATATTAAAGCTACTTTTTTTATAATAGGTAAAAATGCAGAAAGAAATCCTGAACTTCTAGTAAGAGAAAAAGATGAAGGGCATACCATTGGTATGCATAGCTATACTCATGAACCTGCAATAATATATAAAAATCCAGAGGCTTATTTACAGGATTTAAGTCAATGTTCAGAGGCCATAAATAAAGCTGTAGGAGAAGATGGATATGATAAATGGTTAATTAGGTTTCCGGAAGGTTCCTTTGCAGTTAAAAATAAGCCAGGCTTTAGAGAAGCTATAGCATCTGCTGGATATCATTATGTGGATTGGAATGCCTTAGATGGAGATGCAGAACATTTTAGAATGGAAACCCCTGAATATCTAATGAACAGATTTGTAAGTACTGTTGGAAATCAACATCATGTAGTAATATTAATGCACGATGCTGCAACTAAAAAATCTACTGCAGATACTTTGCCGCAGTTTATAAAGTATTTAAAAGACAATGGATTTATATTTAAAACAATACCTAAGTATCAATCATGATATTCCATACAATATATGTTGATAAATGTTACTATGTGGAGATAAGTTAGATTTTCAATAGTAACATTTATTATTTAGTTTTATATGATGACTACCAAGCATAATACTCCCTGGCACTCTGTGAAAGTGGGAAATAGGGACTGCTGTATCCATAGATAGCGATTACTTTGTTTTGGATAGAAAAAGAATAGAATAAAAATGTAAACCTTGACATAAATTTGCTGTATGATATACTTTACAATAGTGTATAAATGTAGGGAGTGGATGATATGATTGCATTTACAAGAATGTGGGAAGACGTATTTAAATTAGTAAAGCAGGGTAAGGTTAAAGATCTAAATATAATTAAAAGTTTTAAAAGTGGTTTTATAATTCTAGAAAATGAGAATACTGAATTTATAACTAAACAGGATTTTCTAGATATCTGGTGTGAACTTCTCTATTATAATGAGCTGTCAAAAAAACATATATTTAGGGATGAGAGTCCAAAGGCTAAATATGTGTATAAGCTTATTAGTAAACTTCCTTATGTAATTGATGAAAAGGAAAAAATTAAGCTAAAAGAGTAGTTTTATTGAATATTTTGTAATAGTATTATATAATTTTTATTAGGCTCATATTCAGAATGGAATATGAGCCTTTAAATTACAGTGCTAAGAGGTATAAATATGCTTTATACAGATATTAAATCAGAAGATGTTTTATTTTCTTTGGATATTGGAACACGTACTGTTATTGGTACAGTTGGAATTGTTAAAGATAAAAAGTTTCATATTATAGCTGAGAAACTTACAGAGCATGAAGAAAGAGCTGTAGTTGACGGTCAGATACATGATATAAATTTAGCTGCTAATGCTGTAAATGAAGTAAAAACCCAATTGGAAGAGGATTTGGGCTTTGAACTAAAAAAAGTAGCTATAGCCGCAGCAGGAAGGTTTTTGAGAACTACTTTAGTTAATTCAGAAATAGAAATTGATGAAGACAGAGAAATAGATAAGGAACTTATAAGGAGTTTGGAATTGACTGCCGTAAAACTTGCTGAAGAAGAAATTGGTAAAAATACTGATGGAAAGCTGTATTGTGTAGGCTATAGTGTGAAAAATTATTATTTGAATGGATATTCTATATCCAATCTTCTTTCACATAAAGGTCAAAGGATTTCAGCAGAAATAATTGCCACTTTTTTGCCAAGATCAGTAGTTGAAAGTCTTTATGCTGTTACAAAGAGGATAGGGTTGTCTGTTTTGAATCTCACATTGGAGCCTATTGCTGCAATGGAGGCAGCAGTACCGAAAAAACTGAGGCTTTTAAATCTGGCTTTGGTAGATATAGGAGCAGGAACCTCAGATATTGCTATAAGCAGTAATGAAACCATCAGTGCTTATGGAATGGTATCTATGGCTGGGGATGAAGTAACTGAGGCTATAGCACAAACTTGCCTTGTAGATTTTAATACTGCAGAAAATATAAAAAAGAAAATTGTAGAAAAAAAAGAAGTAAAATATATAGATGTATTGGGATTTGAAAATGTCATCACCTATGATGAAGCAATTAAAATAATAAGACCTGTAGCAGATAAATTATCAGAGGAGATATCTAAAAAAATTATTGAACTTAATGGAGGCAAACCCACTAATGCGGTATTTTTAGTTGGTGGAGGGGCTCATACCCCACTTCTTAAAGAATTAATTGTAAAAAATCTTAATATATCTCCTCAGAGAATTGCAATAAAGGGGAGAGACAGTGTCATCGATTGTGTATGCAATAATAATGAACTGGGAAGTATAGGTGTCACTGTTTTGGGAATAGCATTAGTGGCCATGAGAAAGTTTGGTGGAGATTTTATTGATGTATTTTTAAATAATACAGTGGTAAGTCTTTTTAATTCAAAAAACAATACTGTTATGGATGCGGTTATTCAAGCAGGTATAAATCCCAAAATACTTATAGCTAAAAATGGACAAAATATAAGATTTACTTTAAATGGATCTAAACGTGTAGCCTTTGGAAGTATGGGTAAAAGTTCTGCAATAAAACTCAATGGAATAATTGCTAGTTTAGAATCAGAGATAAAGGAAAATGACAGAATAGAAGTAGTATTTGCACAAAATGGTAATAATGCAAAAGCTTATATAAAAGATTACATAAAAAAATTAGATTCTGTAGGGTTTTACTTGAATGATAAAGTTAAAAATCTGGAACCTTTATTTTTTGTCAATGATCAGGAAGTTGGCATAGATCATATAATAAGTGAAGGTGATGACATCAAGACAGTATTTCCAAGAACTGTTTTGGACTATAAGAAATTTGTGCTTAAGAATCTAGATTTAGAATTCTATATTACTTCTAAAGAACTTGGAGATGACTATATAATAAGTGAAGGAGACAACATATACTCAACACAAGTAAGTGAAGAAAAAAATGATAGTATACAGAGAGAAATAGCTCTTGAGTCTTCTGTGGTTCCGTCAGAAGATAATATTAATTTTAATAATGAGCCTATAGAAATATCTAAAGTTACAGAGGAAAGCATAGAGGTTTTTGCAAATGATAATAATATAATATTAAAGGGCAAATCTTCCTATGTATTTGTAGATATATTTAATTATGTTGAATTTGATTTGAGTAAGTCAAAAGGAGAATTGGTACTCTTATTAAATGGAAATAAAGCAGGCTTTTATGATAAACTAAACGATGGTGATAGAATAGAAATAAGATGGAAATAGAATTTCTGTGAGAAAAGAGGTAAAATATGAATTTTTTAAATGAAGCAAATAAAATAAAAGATCAACTTATAGCTTTAAGGAGAGATTTTCATTCTCATCCGGAACTGGATTATGAACTTTTCAGAACAAATGAAAAAATAAAGAATTTTCTTGAATCAGAAGGAATTGAATATAAAATTGTAGCTAAGACTGGTATATGTGCTATTATAAAGGGTGCTAAAGCTGGGAAGACTATAGGTATTCGTGGAGATATGGATGCACTTCCACTTCAGGATGAGAAAAAATGTGAATATGCCTCAAAGACAAAGGGAAAGATGCATGCTTGCGGCCACGATGTTCATACTACCATACTTATGGGAGTTGCAAAGTTGTTAAATAGTATGAAAAGTGAGCTTAATGGTAATATAAAACTTTTCTTTGAACCTGCAGAGGAAACCACTGGAGGAGCTAAAATAATGATCCATGAAGGAGTTCTTGAAAATCCAAAGGTAGATGCTGTTATTGGACTTCATGTAGAAGAGGCTATAAATGTTGGAGAAATAGGATTAAAAAAAGGTGTAGTTAATGCGGCATCAAATCCCTTTACTATAAAGATAAAAGGCAAAGGCGGTCATGGTGCTCGGCCAAATACTACTATAGATCCTGTGGTGATTTCCTGCAACGTGGTAAATGCTCTTCAGACCATAATAAGCAGAGAGCTTCCACCAACATCTCCGGGAGTTATAACTGTAGGATACATCCATGGTGGTACTGCACAAAATATTATTCCAGAAGAAGCTGAAATAGGTGGAATTATAAGAACTATGACAACTGAACACAGAGTTTATGTTAAAAAGAGATTAAAGGAAATAACTGAAGGAATAGTATCATCTATGAGAGGCAGTTGTGACATAGAAATAGAAGAAAGTTATCCCTGCTTATATAATGATGATGAAATACTAAAAGTTGTAAATAACAGCGCAGAAGAGGTTTTAGGAAAAGAAAAAGTAAATATCCTTGAAAATCCTAGTATGGGTGTTGAAAGCTTCGCATATTTTTCTTTGGAAAGGCCCTCGGCTTTTTACTATCTTGGATGCAGAAATGAAGAAAGGGGAATAGTAAATCCAGCTCATGGAAGTTTATTTGATGTAGATGAAGATTGTATTCCAATTGGTGTAGCTATTCAGTGTACTGCAGCAGTTAAAATGTTAAAGGAGCTATAATTGAAATTTTAAGTGAATTTATTTATTTTATAGGATAAATTTTTTTATAATTAAGTTAATGTAGTTTTATTAAAACACAGTAACTTGAGATTTAATTGGAATAGTATATTCTTAAATATAATTTGGGTATATCTATAAAATATACCTAAATTATAATTTTTAGTTGTGGAGGAAAATATGAAAATTGTTATAGGACCAAATGAAGCAGGGCAGAGAATAGATAAATTTGTAAGAAAGTGGCTCAAAGATGTACCCTTGAGTGCCATATTTAAGGCTTTTAGAAAAGGCGATATAAAGGTAAATGGTAAAAAGGCCAAAGAAAAGTATTCTCTGGTAGAGGGAGATTTAATAGAGACTTATTATATTAATTCCAAGCCTAAAAAGAAAGAGTTCATAAGAATAGATAATAACTTTAAAGTTACCTATGAAGACGAAAATATGCTTATTTTAGAAAAATGGCCTGGAGTTTTGGTGCATTCCAATAGTGAAGCAGGAGAACCTACTCTTACGGATTATGTATTATCCTATTTATATGACAAAGGTGACTATGAGCCTGAAAAAGAAGTTACATTTACACCAGCACCCTGCAATAGGCTGGATAGAAATACCTCTGGTATAGTACTGTTTGGAAAAAATTTTGAAGCCTTGAAGGCATTAAATGAAATGATAAGGGAGAGAAAAATAAAAAAGTATTATACGGCCTTAGTTAAAGGAAAACTTAAAGATGCTGTGTATGAAGGATATATATATAAAAATGAAGATTCAAATATTTCTACAGTATTCAATAGTGAAAAACCTAATACAAAAAAAATAGCCATGGAGGTAAAGACTATTCAAACCTGTGGAAGCTTTTCATTAATAGAAATAGAGCTTATTACAGGAAGAAGTCACCAGCTTAGAGCTCATTTAAGTCATCTCAATCATCCTATAGTTGGAGATAATAAATATGGGGATAAAAAGCTCAATAGTTTCTTTAACAATAAATATGGATTAAATTATCAATTTTTATATGCGTATAAGCTCGTATTTAAAAATTGTCCAGAAAAATTAAATTACATGGAAAATAAAACTATTGCAGAATCACTGCCACCAATATTAAAAAAAATAAAGACTGATGTATTTAAGTTTTAATGTTTTAAAGAGGTAAATTTTATGAAAGAACAATCTACTGGTAAAGGATTTGCTATTTTATCTGCTGCTACCATGGCAGTAAAACTTTTATCCATAATTTATATGCCTTTTCTTTTGAGAATAATTGGAGGAGATAGGCCCTATGCCATTTATCAGGTTACATATCAGATATATGTTTTTATATATGTTTTGACAAATACAGGAATTCCAAGTGCTATATCAAAGCTTGTATCTGAATTTATGGCTGTTGGAAATTATAGAAGTGCTATAAAGGCATTTAAGATATCAAGATTTTTGTTGTTTGCTATAGGTATAATTATGGCAGTATTCATGTTTGCTATATCAAAACCCCTTACAGAGTATATGAACTATAGAGAAGCTAGATATTCTGTAATTGCCCTTTGTCCTGCTATACTTTTTACTTCTGTAGCCTCTGCCTATAGAGGATATTTTCAGGGTAGGAGTAATATGAAACCCACTGCAATATCACAGGTATTGGAGCAGATAATAAATACAGTATTTTCACTTTCTTTTGCTGCAATATTTATAGGATATGGAGTTGAAGCTGGGGTTGTTGGAGCTACAGTTGGAACTACTTTAGGAGCACTAGCTTCTACTGTGTATTTAATAGTTACCTATGAAAAAAATAAACACATTAAAGTTGTAAATTTTGATGGAAGTAAAAAGTTTATAAAACATACAAATAATCAGGTACTAAGAAGAATTATAAAGTATAGTGTACCTATAACCATATGCATTGGAATAACAAATGCAGGTAACATTATAGATAGTTATAATATTACTGCCAGGCTTATAGCTGGAGGAGCTTTAAAAAATTATGCTCAAAGTATTTATGGAATGTATGGAAAATATATGACTCTCAGCAATATGCCTATTACTATAATATCGGCTCTAGCTATGGCAATACTTCCAGCGGTGTCAAAGGCTGTAGCTCTTAAGGATAAAAAACTTATAGGAAATAAGATAAATTTTGCCTTTAAAACAAATTTTCTTATAGCTATACCGGCGGCAGTTGGGTTTTCAGTATTAGGTGATCCTATATACAGATTACTTCATTTAGGTGATGGATATAAGATAATGATGTTTGGTTCCATAGTAGTAATACTCATGGCTTTAGTTCAAATTCAAACAAGTATTTTACAGGGTATGGGAAGATTATATGTTGTAACTTTTTATTCAGTTTTAGGATTAGTTGTAAAATTTATTGTAAATTATATTCTAGTAGCTGTACCTAGCATAAACATTTATGGAGCAATTATAGGAAGTATAGCAGGATTTATTCTTCCAATAGTGTTAAATATTATGTATATGCAAAAGATTTTAAAGCTTAAAATAGATTTCTTATCTTATGTATTTAAACCTTTAGTATCATCTATATTCATGGCAGCAGTTACCTATGTAGTATACAATATTTTAATCTATCTATTAAAGTTTATTATAGTTGGATATTTAAATAATGCAATAGCACTGTTTATATCTATTGCTGTAGGGGTAATTGCATATTTTTATTCCATAGTATTCATTAAGGGAATTAGCAAAGAAGAACTTGATATTATGCCAAACAAAATAAAAAAAATTATACCAAAAAGAGTATTTTCAAATATAGAATAAAAATAAGACAGTGTTACTATGTAATATATTTTTGTAACACTGTCTTTAATATTTTATATTTAAATAATTGTTAAACTAAAAATATATATTGATTTCCAATAGGTATATATGGATATTTTAATTTTAATTTGATATTTTTTCTTTTACCACTAGAGTTAAAAAAAAGTATAATAGAAATCCAAATATTATAATTAATATATTTTTTAATGCAAAGATATAATCTGATATAAGGTGATTCATAATTCCAAGAACTAAAAATACCAATATGCTGAGCATAATATCTATTAACATATTTGTAGAAGAAAAACCTATATGACATATCTTGTTTATGGAATAAATATTTAGTACAAAAGAAGTTACACCAGTAACAAACAGAGTTATGGCAAAACCGTAAATATTTATGCTTGGCACCGCAGTTAAAGTGTATAGTAATATTAGTTCCTCTACTGATACCAGAAGAGAATTAATTAATATGGTAGTTTGTTTGCCAAGGCCGCTTAATATAGAATAGGTAGAGGCAGCAGCGTAGGTAATTGGCAGACATAGTGCACTGGTAACAATAAATACCCCTAAATCACTTCTGCCAAAAAACAGCTTTCCTAAACTATTGGGTATGCAGAGACATATAATCATAGTAGCTATTCCCAAATAGAAAGATAATTTTAAAACCTCTACTATTCTTTGTTCCATAGCATAAAAATTTTTTTTACTCAGGTTTTGTGATATTTCAGGTACAAGTACAGTAGACATAGCTGTGATTACTACCATGGGAAAAAAAGTTATGTTAAGAGCCATGCCTGTAAATTTACCTATAAGGGAAAGGGCAGTATCATAATCAATACCCGCAGTTACAAGGCGCCTTGGAAGTACCAATGTAGAGGCTGTATTCAATATAGATCCTAGAAATCCATTTATGCAAAGGGGAACAGCTACGATTAATACGTCAAAGAGGAGTTGTCCATTACCTTCACGTTGAGTATTTGTAGTTTTAAATTTTCCCCTATACATGATATAAGCTGCATAAAGCATTAAAAAACTTATTAATTCACCTAAGGTTAAAGCTGCATATACTGCACTTATAGTTTGTACCATAGTTTTCAGCATCAGTATGTTTAAAATTCCTATGACAACACCTATTCTTATAGCTTTTTCAAATATATCTATGTAGGCTGGGATCTTAGCTTTAGATATTCCATAAAAATACCCCTTAAATACAGAAGATAGAGCTACAAAAACTAGAGCAGGGCATATTATAATTATAGAATACAAAGTTCTGATATCTTTTATTAGAAATAGAGATATAAATTTAGAATTAAAAAATACTAATATTGCAATAAATAAAGACCATAACAAATCAAAAATAATGGCTATATGTATAAGCTTGTTTACATTTTTAAAGTCTTTGTTTCCAGAAAATATTGCTGCCTTTCTTGATACAGCGATAATCATACCACCGCAAACCACACAGCAGAAAAGGTCATATACTGGCATTATTATGGAGTATAAACCTAAACCTTCTGGTCCCAATTTATTAGATAATATTATTGAAAATGCAAATCTCAAAATACCAGTGGCAAGATTTGAAATTGTAAGTATTAAAGTATCTTTGTAAAAATTATCAAATCGCATATATGTACCTCACAAAATTATTGATATATAAAATACTATGAGAAGATTTTACTTAATATTCTTATAACACTGGAAAATAGTCTTTGAACTAAAATAATACTATAATGTAAAATAAATTATTTAAATATTAATTTTACATTAATTTTAAGTTAATAATCTATTGAATTTATATACAAAATTTGATAAATTATTACATGGGGGTTTTTACTACCTAATAACTAATATACTTTATTTTAAAATACTATTTGTTTGAAAGGATGAGGGGGTAAATGTTAAATACAGCAACTAGAAAGAGTAATAGTAATAAATCTATTTTTAGAGAAGGTATTCTAAAATTCAAATTAGGATTGGCTATGAAGGAATGTGAAAAGTTAAAAAATTATGCCAAAGTTAATTCAGATTTAAATAGAGATGACTATAGATATAATTTATTTATAACTTCTGAAAATGGGAAGCATATAGAAGATAAGTATTTTTTATTTAAAGGTTCTCATATAGATGGAAGACTAAAAGAATTGAAAAAATTTACATTTAGCGATAGTAGCATTAAATTGGTAGAAGATAATATTAAATTAAAAATTTTAGCTGCAGACATATTTTCTAAAAATGTCTTTCTCTATAATTTTTATGAAGATGAAGAATACATATATGGAAATGAAATAAAAAAAATAAAAGATAAAAAATACACCAATATAATATTTCTAGTAGATAGAAATACATTAAAAGTACATAAAAAAAATATAAATAATACTCTATTATTCAATAACATAGAAAGTTTAATAAATAAATATGGATATTAATATAGTACATAATGATATTACTTGCCCACTGCCATTAAATATAATAAAATAATAATGGGTTTTTAAAATTATTGTTGGAAGTTTGATATTTTGTATATATCTTTCAAGTAATTAGATTTTAGTGATCTTCTCTAATATAAATTCCATATACTGCAAAAGTGTATAAGCATATAATAGGACACTGTGTATGGGATTGTTAGTACTATATTGAGAATAAAAAATATATTTGATAAGTATTAAGAAAGGAGAAAGTTGACACCCGGTTAATTGAATACTATTAAACATTTACGAGTATGTAAGGTACGTTATAATGGATTTTAAATCCTTAGATTATTATATGTAACAGTATATGTAACAGAGTAGTGCATAAGAATTTTTATTACAAAATGGGATGATATGAACCGGTAATTAATCTTATAGAGTTTTATGAGATTTTGTCAATGAAATGGATATGGAACAAATAAAATGTATGGTCTGTGGTATGAATATCAATGAAAAAAATTTCTATATTAACAATTCAGCTTTTCTTGAAAAAAATACAGGGGATAAAATAATATATTGTCCTTTTTGCGGAGTAAGTGAAATTTATTTAAGTAATGATGGACAAACTTACACTGTTGACAGCAGTTTATTAGATGAAAATACATTGAAGATTATAGACCACGCTGTAAAGTTAGAAATATTTAATGGAGATTTTTACAAGAAAGCTTCTGAAATGGCCAGAAGCAATGAAGTGAAAGAAATTTTTAGTGCTTTAAGTAAAATTGAAATGTTTCACGCAAAAATCCATTTTAGAATAGGTGGATTTAATAATTTTCCTAAATTAACGGAAATAGATTATGATAAGTATAAATATGATACAGATAAAGCTCTTTTAGAAGCAGCAGAAATAAGAGAAAAACATGCGGTAAGTTATTATGATAAATATAAGCATGAGGTTAAAGATAAAACCGTAGTTAATATATTTAACGCGCTCAGTGAAGTTGAGAAGGAACATATTCTTTTAACATCTAAATAGAATTTGATGCATATCCTATTATCTGATTAATATAAATTAGATAATAGGATTTTTTTATTTAGGAGGAGAGTATGAGGAGAGTATTAGGTAGTGTGATAATAATTATTTTTATAACCTTTTTTGTAAGTGTACTAGCTAATAAGTTTTATAGAAGCTATAAAATAAATATAAATGAAGAAGGAAAACAAGCTGTAGTAAGATTAAAGGGATTAACATTTGCTAGAGATTTTGCTGAAGACAATGATAGTAATTTTTACATAGCTTTTAATAATAGAATTCAATTTGTAAATAATAATGGTAAAAGCTATAATATAATTAAAGACAAAAATTTAGATATAAAAAACATGGAATACTATAAAGGGAATCTTTATTATATTTCAGGAAATAATATATATTATTATAATTTACAGAATAAAATTCAAAAAGAATTGATTGACAATTTGCCCAATTTGGGTGATTATAGAGACATAAAAATAAAAATATATAATGATTATCTGTATGCATCTATAGGTGCTGCTACCAATTCAGGAGTAGTAGGTGATGATAATAAGTGGATTCATGATAATCCTTTTTATCATGATATAACTCCAAAGGCTATAACGCTTAAAGGACAAAATTTTGGGGTTAATAAAACAGGAGCTTTTTCTTCAAATAATACTACCAGTTTCAAAGGCCAAATTGTTCCTGAACATTTTCCAGGTAATGCGTCTATTATAATATATAACTTAAAAACAAAAGCTTCTGAGACTTATGCTTATGGTATACGAAATGTAACTGGAATGGATTTTAATAGTGAGGGTAATCTAATTGCAGCTGTAGGCGGAATGGAAGATAGGGGACTAAGACCTGTAAAAGGAGATTCTGACTATATATATTCAATAGAAAAGGGAAAATGGTATGGATGGCCGGATTATAGTGGTGGAGATCCCGTTGATTCTCCAAAGTTCAAAGGTTTAAATAATAAAAAAATTAATTTTATATTGGATAAACATCCAACTACAAATCCACCGGCGCCTTTATATCAGCACAAATCACTTTCTTCTTTAGGGACAATTGCTTTAGATTCAAAAGGAGAACTTAATGAAAAAAATGATATATACTTTTATGATAATAAAGACAATTTAATATATTTTATTAATAAAAACAATATATGTACTAAACTTATAGGATTTTCAAAAAGTTCTTATATAACCAGCATGAAATTTACTAAAGATGGACTTGATATATTGGACTCAAAAGAAGGGTATTTAATATCTGCAGTTAATAAAGTACCTTTACAGAGAAAAATTTTATACAATTATACTATATATATTTTAATAATAATAGTATTAATGGGTATAGTGGGAATATTAATAATGTTAAGATTAAATAGTGTTAAAAAAGGTAAAATAAAAAATAAATAAAAATAGGGGAATAAATATGGCGAGAGCAATAGAAAGAAATTATGGAAAAGCGGTCAGAGGTGTTATGGCTACTGTAAATCCTATAAAAAAGTTATTGATAAAGACTTATTGCACAGTTCATAAATATATAAATATAAAGGCAATTGAAATTATTAAACATGAGGGTAAGGAAGAAATTTATAGATTCTTCTTAAAATATATTAATGAATTAAATCAGGGAGTAATGTGGGCAGATCAAGATTTTAAAAGTACAAATCATTTTTATCATTTTTCAGAGGGAAAGGGTTTGTATGGATTTTCAAATGCACTAGCAGAATGTAAAAAATATTATACTATGGCATTAAATTATGCTAAAGCTGGAGATAAGTCAAAAGCCATGTTTTACTTTGGAGCAGCATGTCATCTTATTCAAGATACAACAGTGCCTCAGCATGTAAATAATAATCTCTTGAACAGCCATAGAGCTTTTGAAATGTGGATTTTGAAGAAAGTAGTAAGTGGATACAATTTTAATGCAGCAGAGGAGAGCATAAGATATGGATCATTAGATAAATATATTAAATCCAATGCATTAATGTCAAATGATGCTTACACAGTGTTTAATAATACCTATGATGTGGAAAAAAGATATAGAAATTTAACTAATGTCATCATAGTAGAAGCTGAAAAAACCACAGCTGGATTTATGATAGATTTTTATTATGAATTGTGTGTAAACAATGTAATTAAGCTCCATGAATTTGAAGCAAGTTCTTAATTCAGGTGGGGATTCTTTTATCCCATCTGAATTTTAGAACTGCGAATGCATGGCTTACTTGGCGTTGAGCTTCCACTTTCACAGAGTACGAGGGAGACTTACGCCAAGTTAGTCAGGTTAAAAACAGATAGTAATTTTGTGTGAATCACTTTTACAGAGTGTCTTGGTATTATTACGGAGTGGTAGTTATGGTATAAATATTAACTTTTAAATTTAGATTTGTTGTAAATGTGGTTTTTACTAAATAGTTCTTCCATTAAATGGAGGAATTATTTTTTTTTTGTAGAATTTATTAATAGATATCTAAAGTTTTAAAGGATGTGATTTTAATGGCTAAAGAGATATTTATTAATTTAGAAAAAGAGGTATTTATAGGTAATGTATTGGATATAGGCTTTGAAAACAATGGAATTGTATATGACCTTTGTAAAAATACTGATGACAATATGACCATCGATTATATAAATGGAATGTCAGAGAAAAACAGAATAGAAAAAAATTATTTTGACAGCTGTGTAATGTTTTTTTCTTTAATGGAATTTAAAACTAAGAAATCAAAGCTGAAATTTTTTAAAGAAATATCTGATTATATAAAAAAAGACGGGATATTATATTTATGGGATGTAGATAAGCCTAGATTTAAAACTTTTTTAATTAAGCTTAGAGTATTTGTACCTAGTAAAAAATGTAAAAAGATAACTGTTAATGCTTTTAATCCGGTAATAGATGCTTCTTGTGAAAATACCAGAAGGCTTTTACAAAATTATTTTGATATAATTGATTTAAAATGCTCCGATAATATATACTATATAAAGGCGCAGAAGAAAGGGAGTTTTTTAATTGGAGATATTATTAACAGCAATTAATTCTAAATATATTCATAGTAATTTAGCCGTGAGATATTTAAAGGAATATACTAGAGATATAAATTATCAATGTAAAATAAAGGAGTTTTCCATAAATGATAGGTTGGAAAAGGTATTTGAAAACATAATGGAGCAAAAGCCTGATATTGTAGCATTTTCCTGTTATATATGGAATATAGAATATATAAGAAAACTTGCAAAGCTTATAAAAACATTGGATGAAAGTATAGAAATATTATATGGTGGACCGGAAGTATCCTATGATTCAGAGTATTTTTTACTTAACAATCCAGGAGATTATCTTATAGAGGGAGAAGGGGAAGAGGTATTTAGGGAATTTGTACAGTGGAAAATAGAAAATAAAAATTGTAATGAATTAAACATTAAAGGATTGTACCAAAAGAGTGAAGACAGAGTAATCTATGGAGGAAAAAGACTGCAGATGAACTTTGAAAAAGTAGTATTTCCATATAGAGATAAAGACAATCTAGAAAACAAAATAGTTTATTATGAAAGTTCAAGAGGTTGTCCTTTTAATTGTAAGTACTGTCTATCTTCTACTAATGAAGGTGTAAGATTTTTAAGTGTAGAGAGAGTTAAAAGAGAATTAAAGTTTTTTATGAATAAAAGGGTTAGACTTATAAAATTTGTGGATAGAACTTTTAATTGTAATCACAAGTTTTCTATGGAAATATGGAAATTTTTAATTGAATCTGAAACAAATGCAACTTTCCATTTTGAAATATCTGCAGATATATTAAAAGATGAAGAAATAGAACTTTTGAGAACTGCTCCTAAAGGTAGAATACAACTTGAGATAGGTGTTCAAACTACTAATGATGATATATTAAAAAACATAAATAGAAATATCAAATTTAACGATATAAAAGATAAAGTCCTAAAGCTTAAGAAAAATAAAAATATAAAGCAGCATTTGGATTTAATTGCAGGACTTCCAGGGGAAAGCTATGAAAGGTTTAAAAAATCCTTTAATGATTTGTATTCTATCAAACCAGAAGAAATTCAGTTGGGATTCTTAAAACTTTTAAAAGGTTCTGCTATGAGGTTTGAAGCAGAAAAATGGGGAATGGTGTATTCGCCTTACGCTCCCTATGAGATACTTAAGACAGATAATTTAAGCTACGAAGAGATATTGAAACTTAAGAGAGTAGAAGCTATGGTAGACAAATACTATAATTCTGGAAAATTTGAAAATATATTAAAATATTTTGTACATAAATTTGAAAATTCTTTTGATTTTTATTATTCATTAGGCAACTTTTTTAAGAAAAAGGGATATTTTGATAGAAATATATCCTCTTCAGATTATTATAAGGTATTTTTAGAATATAATTATGAAGAATTAGGCGAGGAAAATAGCAATATAATTGAAGTAATAAAATTTGATTATTTAAAATTCAATAAAAAGAAATGGATTCCACCTTTCCTAAATAGATGTATTGATAAGGCTGCTGAAAAGGAAATAAGAAATAAATTAAAACAGGAAGGTGTTTTTTCTGTAAAGCAAAATTTCCATATAGAAAAATTTAATATAGACATATTAAAATATCAATCAGAAGGTAAAATTGAAAAAGAAGAAAAGTATGTAATTTTTGATGAGAGTGATGTGGATAATATATTTTATTTTTAAATTAGGAGAAAAGTGCGAAACAACTTTTATTAGCTGAAAGTTGAATACATGATTCTTGTTTCGGCTTTTCTATTTATTATGATTTAAATCATTATTCTTATTTACAATTATGAATATTTCATATATACTGCTGTATATACAGTAACTTATGGGAGGTGTAATTTATGAAAAACAATGTTAAAAAATTAACTCTTGCAGGACTACTGACTGCATTTGCAATAATAATTCCTATAGTTTTTGGTTCATTTCTAAGAATTCAAATACCGCCTTTTTCAGCTACATTATTTTCTCATGTTCCAATGTTCTTAGCAATGTTAATTGCTCCTGAAGTAGCAGTAATTGTTGGTATTGGTTCAGCCCTTGGGCTTTTTAATTACCTCACCGGCAGTAATTGCTGCAAGAGCTTTTACCCATACTTTTGTGGGATTGGCTGGAGCACTGCTGATAAGAAGGGGGGTATCCTTTAAAAAAGTTATAGCAATAACGGCGCCAATTCATGCCATTCTTGAAGCAATAATAGTAATTCCCTTTGGATTTACAGCAGTTAATGCATTATATGTAGTAGGTATAGGAACAGTAGCACATCACTTTGTGGACGGAATTATAACAGTAATATTAGTGGGAGCTTTGGAAAGAGCTTTAAGAGTAAAACTTACTGCTATATCATCAGATGCTAAATAATAAATGTATAGGTACTGAAAAATTCCATAAAATATAACATTGAGTTTTTTAAGAAGAATTTAAGGATAATGTATGGAGGGAAGTGAAATGAACATAAACATGAATAAGGAATATTATATAGGATGGGGAACATTAGCATTAATAAATGCAGGATTAGCTCAAGGGAAAAACAGATCAGGACTTATATGGTTTCTCATATCTTTATTACTTGGACCAATTGCTACTTTTATTATAGTTATATTGGATAAAAAATAAAATATATAATATAAATAAGTTTTATCTTTTGTATTTTTAGTTTATATATAGTTATAAAAATATTTTCATAAAATAAGTTTTACTAGCCCAAAGCTTTATATAAGGTATGTTTAACAATTCAGGGGTATGCTGTGATATCAAGGGAATATTATCCATAAAAGATGTTATAATTGCAGAATGAGTTATTCTATTATTTTTATTTCTGTAGAATATTAAATCACCTATTTCTAAATCGGAAGTAGAAGTTGCTTCTTTCCCTTTAATTCCATAAAGATTATTATCGGTATTGATTTTTAGATACCAATAGAGAGAATGAGCTGTAGACCAGGAAACAGAACAACCAGCACTGTTACACCACCATATGTTTTTACCTGTGAAAACCATTGGTGCACCTCCAGCAAACAGGCATTGAGAAGTAAAATTTGTACAATCACCGCCATTATCGTAGTTAACAGGAAAATATTTATATTGAGAATTTGGTGTATTAGCATATTTTAAAGCATAATTTACAGCATTTTCTCTTGAATAATTTGTATTTTTTAATTTAGAATTCATAAATTTTATAGCCTTCTTTATAAAATGGATTACATTATATTTTATGATAGTGTGTAAAAAAAGTGAAACATTAGGTATGGTATGTTTAGTTATTTTATATTATAATTTTGATAATATTTAATTTATACATGCCACTCAAAAATATTAATATAGATATCCAAATTCATAGTTAAATGCTGATAATAATTAATATCCTGAGTAGCTTGATATAAAAATTATTTATGTACAAGGAGGTTGATAGTTATGATTGTAACAACTACTAATAATATAGAAGGTAAAAAAGTTATTGACTATAAAGGTATTATTTTTGGTGAAGTAATATCTGGTGTTGATGTAATTAAAGATATAGCAGCAGGTCTTACAAATTTTTTCGGAGGACGATCTAAGTCCTATGAAGGTGAACTTATACAGGCAAGAGAAGAAGCTTTAAGAGAACTTGAAAATAGAGCGGCGGCTATTGGAGCTAATGCAGTTATTGGTGTGGATATTGATTATGAAGTATTAGGCCAAGGCGGAAATATGCTTATGGTAACAGCTTCTGGTACAGCTGTGGTGGTAGAATAAATAAATTAATGAATAGATTATATATTGCTTTAGATGAAGTATTTTTTATTAAAGCACTAAGATGAAGAGGAGATGGATTAAAAATCTCCTCTTTATTATCTTTGTTCTGCAGTAACTACTGCTTTTAAAGGGATGGAAACCCCTGTTGATCCCAATATATAAATGGTATAGTAAGTATTGGGCAGAAGATTTGCATTTGGAATAGTTAATATAACATTATTTGAACCTGTAGCATTTATAGTAAAGGTATATGTTCCAGAGGGTAAACATGCATAATCGGTAATTTTTCTATAAGTAATATTGTTAAAAACTTTTGTCCCAGTAGATAGATTTAAATCAAGGGCAGGACTGTCGGGGGAAAGATTAACAAATCTAATACAGGGCCTTCCAAAGTTTTGTGCAGTTACAGGCTCTGGAATAGTATATAAACTTAGATTTGGATTATTACCAACAATAGCTAAATTAGAAATAGTGTTTGGAGCTACATATAGGTAAGCATCTACAAGGGGATTTTCAGTTTCTCCAGTATTATAAATTTTAATATTATAATTTCCTGATGATAAGGGGAAATAAAGTGAAAATTCGCCATAAGGTAGATTTTGTACAAGTAAATTATTGTTAACATAAATGTCTACGGCAGGAGAATTAGCAGAAGCATTAAAAAATCTTATATAAGAGTTTTGTTGAATTTCTCTAGAGCTTTGTTCTATATTATAATCTGAAGAAATTTCAGAATTTAAATTTTCCAAAGTACTTCCTCCCAGTAAAATGATTAACATATAATTCATTATATAAAATTTAATTAATATATGTTACTAGTAATCTATTAATTTTAATTTAAATAAAATTTTAAAATGTAATTGATAAATAGTTAAAAATATGCTATTATGATTGTCATATAGATAAACAGGTTGTTGCTTAATTATAATATTTTAATTGAGGCTATATTTACTGGTTAATTACATTTATTTGGAGGTGCATGATATGAGTTTTATGAAAGTTAGTGATCAGGCTTATGAGGAATTTAAAGGCTTTTTAGTAAATACCAATGTACAAAATTTTAATTTAAGAATAACTTACGTTGGAAGAAATTGTAATGGATTGACTTTTAACTTGGATTATGGAGTAAAAGGTGAAAATGATGTTGAAGAGCAAGTAAAAGATATTACTTTCATTATTGATAAAGACGCATTGGAAGAATTTGAAGGCTTTACAATTTTATCAAATGAAGAGAATAATGGAGAAGGTTTAGAGTTAAAAGCTCTTAAAGTTCCAGAAAGTCCTTGTACTGTTTGTCCAGGATGTTAATTTTTAATACTTAATTCTGAAAAAACTTAATAGCTAATAGGGCGATGTTTTAAAATAATGTTATTTTAAAACATCGCTATTTATTTTGATATAATATTCAAAGTAAAACTTATATTAAATAATAAATTTATATTTCAATAATGCATTACTATATGAATTATTTTATATAATTACAATAAGAATTAATTTTAGAAGGTGTGTAAATGAAATTATTTAGATTAATGGAAATAACCTTATGTATATTGTTTTCTTTGTTTTTATATGCAATGGCTTGCTATTATATTGGAATAAAAGGATTAAGTATATTACCATATAGAAATAATGGGTATGGAATAATGATATATTGGATTATATACTGGCTTATTTCAATTTCATTTGTCTTAAGTATTTTATGTAGGATTTTTTTATCAATAAATAATCTATTGACATCGATATTTACATCTATTGGTACTGTTTATCTTGCTGCATTTTTTTATTTGATGATATTATTTCCAATTACTGATCTTATAAAATTTATCTGTGAGAAAATAGGCTTAAAAGGAGAATTTATAAATTTTATAAGTAGAATATATGGCAATGGAATATTAATTTTTGTAATAATTTTTATACTTATTTTTATTGGAGTATGGAAAGCAACGCATCCAGTGATTACTGATTATAATGTTAATATAAATAAAAATGCTGGGAAAATTAATTTACTGAATATTGTTATGGTTTCCGATGTCCATGCAGGAATCACTGTAAAAGAGAAGGGGATTGCCAATATGGTGAAATCTATAAATCGTTTAAGACCAGACATAGTATTTTTCTGTGGTGATATGGTAGATGAAAATACCAATAGTAAAATGAAAAAGTGCCTTGGAGAAGCTTCTAAAAATATAAAGTCTAAATATGGAATATATGCAATTACTGGCAATCATGAATATATTGGTGCAAATTTGCCAGAAACACTTTCATACTTAAAAAGAGGAAATGTAAAAGTATTAGAAGACAGAGTGCTTAAAATTGATAATAGTTTTTATGTAGTTGGGAGAAATGATCCAGTTAGTTTCTATAAAACAAAAGAGAAGATAAAGTCACTAGAGGAATTATTAAAAGATATTGATAAATCACTTCCTATTATAGTATTGAATCACCAACCTATAGATTTAAAAGCGGCGAAAAAGGAAAAGGTGGATTTGCAACTTTCAGGACATACTCATAAAGGTCAATTTTTGCCAAATAATTTTATTACAGGACTTGTATATGAAAAAGACTATGGGTATCTGAGGAAAGGTGATTTTAATTTAATAGTGTCTTCCGGTTATGGAGCTTGGGGACCGCCTATAAGGATTGGAACAAAAGGTGAGATAGTTAATATAAGAGTAAATTTTAATAATTAGGTATATTATAAATAATCAGCGGAGTTCTTTTATTAAATTAAAAATTGCTGATTATTTTTTTATAAATATTATTATATAATATTAAAATATGATGAAAAATTTAACCTATTGCTAATAATAGTATGTATATGATTAAATATATATATGAAGAGATTAATTTATGCATATTATAGTATAATGAACAGACTTCGATATGGAGAGGATGCAATATGAAAACTATAAAAAATTCAAATAAAATAGTATTTTTTGATATAGGTGGTACTTTAGTAGGCGCTCCTAATTTATTTTCATATATAGCTGAAAAATATAAAAGTTTACAAAGGGATAGAATTGCTGAAGTAATAAGTGAAAACTATGATAACATGTATTATAATGCGCTGGAAGAGAAATTCTTAAGTGTTAAAGAGATGCTTAAAATATCACTAAAAGAGGCTTCATTAAAATTAAACATAGAAGATTTGAGTGATTTGGCACAAACTTACTATGAAGAATTATATACTAATCAATCTTATCTTTATGATGATGTTATACGAGTTCTAGATATACTAAAAAAAGCTGGGGTAAAATTAATTGTATTAAGCAATTCTGATTCTGACATATTAATTAAGGAATTGAAGGCTTTAAATATATATGATTACTTTGATGCATTTATAATATCCAGTGATGTTAAATCCTATAAACCTAGTGATACTATAATAAATAAGGCATTATCTTATTGTGAAATTTCAAAGAAAGATATAATATTTGTGGGAAATTCAGATGAAGATGTTATAAGTGCAAAAAAGATGGGTATTACATCTGTAATAATAAAGAGATGGAATAAAACAATTAATATATCCAGTGATTTTACTATAAAATTATTAGATGAGCTTCTAGAGATAATATAGATACTTATATTTATTACAGTTAATAGATATTTATATATGGTGGGGGTAATATTATGAAAGGTGATGAGGTGTTTACATTATTTGATAAGCTATATATAGAAGCTTATAAAAAAGAACATGGTAAAGAGGTGGAGAAAATATATAAAAATAATATATATAAAGAAATATATAAAAATGTATCCAAATATACTAAACAGGACTGGCAAAATCTTAAAGAAAGATTAAATTATATATATGAGGATATGATTGTTTTGATGGATAGAGATCCGGGTAGTGTAAGTGTTCAAGCATTAGTTGAAGAGCTGAGAAAATACTATAGTGATAGTTTTTATAAATGTGATTTAATTATGTTTAGAGCTTTAGGAAGATTATATATAGAAGACAAGTCTTTTAGGGAAAAAATAAATCATAAAAAGGATGGATTAGCGGAATTTTTAAGTGAAGCCATAGAGATATACTGTGATATTCATGAAAATAGATTATAAGAATTAATTATCCAGTGGATGTTTGTTATGACTCTACGTTATGTTTAAAAGTATTATATAACGATACATTCAAGGATAATTAATCTAAACTTATATGGTGTATGGCAAACGACTATCCATTGAAATTAATTACTGATTTTAAAGGATTAGTAAAAAATATCAAATACTTCTTAACAGCTGTGGATTTAGTATATCTGTTAATTCTGAAAAAGGAATCTTTATCAGAGGCACTCCGGAAGCCGTTGGAGCAATTTCATGGAATCCGAAAAATAATACTAAATTATTATTGTCTAAATAATAGGGTTGATCTTTGGCTATCCCTTTAAAATTACTAGCTGTATTAGGATAATAATCTTGAGGATTTGCCTGTAATATTGATTTTACTTTATTGTTTAACACTGATATATAATTAGAATCAGGTTTAAATAAGTCTCCTAAAGGCATAGATCGTGCATTTTCTAAATTATAGTTATAAGAAGTTCTTATATAGCTGTTCCTGCCATTTATATATTGTTGATAAATCAGAGAAATACTTAATAAATTATTTTTATTATAAGTTAATATATAGTTATTAGAGATTTGAAAAGGAATTACTGGTTTCCCCGCTGACTGCATAGCTTTTGCATTTTCATCTGCTGCTGCTTCCATTTGACTTTTAAATTCTAGAATATCATTTTTAATATTGCCATTGATGTATTTTAAAACTTCAGCATTAAAATTACCGCTTAAAACTGGAATATTTAAGTATTCACGTATTTTATAATTTTCTGTACTTATATTCTGAGAAGTAACCCCCAAAGTATTTGATGTATCATTTCTATACTTATGGTGCTTAGAATTATATTTTTGAGGATTACTAAAATGATAAAATTTATTATGTTTATGACCCATAAGATTAACCTCCTAAACATATTAACAAAAGATAATATGTATATTTTATTAGTAAATAGATTTATACAGACATAAACTATAATTATAAAATATGTTATAATTATAAAAGGGTTACTTTTATCTCTATAGATTTATTATTATTTTAGGATGTAATATTTTTTATAGTATTTAAAAATAAGAATAAGGAGATAGTTATGTCACATGTAAAAACAAATGCAATGCGTATCTTAGACAGGGAAAAAATAAACTATGATATCATTACTTACGATAGTTCTGATGGAAAAATAGATGGGATTTCAGTAACTAAAAAGCTTGGAGAAAATCCAAAGTTTGTTTATAAAACTTTGGTGCTTCAAGGTAACAGTGGCGATATATATATTTTTGTAACGCCTGTTGAAGATGAAATAGATTTAAAAAAGGCTGCAGCAGCAGCAGGCGAGAAAAATGTTAAAATGGTAGCAGTAAAAGATATAATGAAATTAACAGGATACATAAGAGGAGGGTGTTCTCCTATAGGTATGAAGAAACATTATAAAACTTTTGTAAATACAAGTGCTTTGGATATAGAAAAAATTATTGTTAGCGGTGGTAAAATAGGTACACAAATTGAAATTTTAACTGAAGATCTTGCTAAAGTTACTAGTTGTGAATTTAAAGATTTTATTAAATAATATATTTCTTTTCCATGAGAATATTAGAGTAGAAATTACATAATAAATAAAAGATTGTTTCATAATATACAGATAAAATATGAAACAACCCTTTATTTAAGTTAAGAGGGAACAATAGAATACTTATTTTATATTATTAGTTGCTGGTGACATCATTTCAGAAAGAATATTAACATGATTTTCATCTTCTTTTAACATAGAATTTATTAAACTTAAACTATCTTTATCTAAATCTCCTTTAATTATTTTAGAAGTCATTTTTATGCCTGTATCCTCTCCATGCTGTGCTTTCCTTATATAATCTGCAGTGCTTTTTCGGCCCATATCTTTAATGTTAGACATAGTCTCTACAACTTTTCCCTTTACACCAACACTGGAGACGGGAATTCCTCCTAAAATTTGAATTCGTTCTGCTAGTTTTATAGCATGTCTTTTATGCTCTTTTTGTATTTTTTGAAACTCAGCTTTTGTATCAGCATCCGTTATGTTTTTTATATATTTTTCATAAGAATCAATTGCCATATATTCTCCCTTTAGTATTGCATTTAATTCTTTTATACTAATATTTTTAACTTTTTTATCTAATTTAGACACATCAGGAATATCATAAGAATTGCTTTTCTTATTAATTATATTTTGTTTTGTTTTACCTGTAGGCATATACAACACTCCTTTCAAATATAATATGCTCAAACAGAATAGTACTTATGTAATGTAAAGATGTATATTAAAGGAGAATATTTCATGAATTTAATGAAATATATAAAAATAAAAATATTAATGTTGTACAAACTATTTTATAAAGGACAAATACCAAGGAGGTTATAATTATGTCTGCGTATTCTAAAATAATTTTAATAGGTCAAGAAAGTAAAGATGGACTAGAAGATATATATGTGGAAATTTTACAAGGTGAAGGCGAAAAAAGATGGTATGAAGCAAAATATGATGAAGAAAAAATAAATAGAATGGGAAATATAACGTCTATAATTCCTATAGATAGAGCTGATAATAATTCTATTTTAGATGCATGTATAGCTTTTGCACCTAAGCTTTTTGAAGATTGCCCTTCTATGGAACAAGTTAAAAGTGAAATAGGGGATATAAATATGATAGATTTTTCTGCAGGAGAACATATTCCTAAATCTTGGAATAAACTGAGAAATGAAGCCAAAGAGAAGTTGAAAAATATACACATATATGAAGCTGATATAAAGAGATGTAAAGTTTTTGATGAAAAACCTATATATAGTTTATCATAACTAAATATTTATTTTATGTAAAAAAATAAAATAAATTTATTTCATAAATCTTAACATGATAAGAAGATATATTGGGGGGATGTAAATTAACATCCCCTTATTCATAAGCATTTATAAGCATCTGTTTAATTTCACTTATCAGTGGATACCTTGGATTTGATCCAGTACACTGATCATCAAAAGCCTGTTTTGACAGACTATCTACATTCATGTAGAAACTTTCCTTTGAAACTCCAGTTTCTTTAATATTTTTTGGAATATTTATTTTATTTTTTAAATCATTAATGGCAGAAATTAATAATTGTATCTTTTCAGATTCATTATTGCCGCCTAACTTTAGGTAATCTGCAATTTTTGCATATCTAAGCCTTGCATCAGGGTATTCATATTGTGGAAAGGCGGTCTGCTTAACTGGATTATCTGTAGCATTAAATTTAATTACCTCTGTTATCATCAATGCATTGGAAACACCATGAGGAATATTATAAGCAGAACCAAGTTTGTGAGCTATAGAATGACACACTCCTAAAAATGCATTAGCAAAAGCCATACCGGCCATAGTAGAAGCATGGGCCATTTTTTCTCTTGCTTTTATGTTTAGAGAACCCTCTTCATAGGCTAGAGGCAGATATTCAAATATTAATTTTATTGCTTCTAGAGCTAATCCATTAGTATATTCTGTAGCAAGTACTGAAACATAAGCTTCTAAAGCATGAGTTAAGGCATCCACACCAGAAGCAGCAGTAAGTCCTTTTGGCATATTCATCATTAATTCTACATCGATTATAGCTATATCTGGGGTTAATTCATAATCTGCTAAAGGGTATTTTATACCTGTCTTCTCCTCTGTGATTACAGCAAAAGGAGTTACTTCAGAACCTGTACCTGCAGAGGTAGGTATTGCTATAAAATTAGCTTTTTCCCTAAGAGTCGGAAAGTTATAAATCCTCTTTCTTATATCCATAAATGTCATAGATAGATTTTTAAAATCTGATTCAGGATGTTCATATAAAAGCCACATGATTTTGGCTGCATCCATTGGTGATCCACCACCTAAAGCTATTATAGTATCTGGCTGAAAATTAATCATTTCCTTAGAACCTTTTACTGCTGTAGCCAAAGTTGGATCCGGTTCAACATCGTAGAATATTTTATATTCTATAGATAATTCCTCTAATACTTTTAGAGTGCTTTTTAAAAATCCTAATTTATACAAGACTTTGTCTGTTACTATAAAAGCTTTCTTTTTATTCATGTATTTTAAATCCTGAAGGGCAGAAGGTAAACATCCGTATTTAAAATAGATTTTTTGAGGCACTCTAAACCAAAGCATATTTTCTCTCCTTAAGGCAACACTTTTTATATTTAGTAGGTTTTTTATGCCCACATTGTCAGTAACGGAATTTCCTCCCCAAGAACCACAGCCTAAAGTGAAAGAAGGTTCTATTTTAAAGTTATATACATCACCTACAGCACCGTGAGATGAGGGGGTGTTTATAAGAGCTCTTGAAGTTTTCATTACAGCTCCAAATTTTTGTATTCTATGTTTTGAAATAAATTCATCCGTATATAGTACGGAGGTATGTCCAATGCCTCCGCATTTTTCTAATATTTCACTGGCTTTAACAAGGGCATCCTCAAAATCAGCTGCTTTATACAAGCCTAGTATAGGTGAAATTTTTTCATGACCAAAAGGATCATGTACATCTATTTTTTCTACTTCACCTATTAATACTTTTGTTGCTTCAGGAACTTTAAAGCCTGCCAATTCAGATATTTTAAAAGCAGATTGCCCTACAATATCAGAATTTAAAGAATGGTTTACAAACATTATGGATCTTAATTTTTCAGTTTCTTTTTTATTTAATAGGTAAGCACCTCTATATAAAAGTTCTTTTTTTACTTTAGTATATATTTTTTCTATCGCAATAATAGCTTGTTCTGAAGAACATACCACTCCATTATCAAAGGTTTTTGAAAGGAGTATAGAACTTACTGCAGTTTTAATATCAGCAGTTTCATCAATTATAACGGGAGTATTTCCTGCTCCTACACCTATAGCTGGTTTGCCCGAAGAATAAGCGGCTTTTACCATTCCAGGACCACCAGTTGCTAAAATGGTGTCTGAATTTTCCATTACCAGTTTTGATAATTCAATAGAGGGTGTATCTATCCAGCCTATTATGTTTTCAGGTGCGCCGGCTTTTACTGCTGCATCCAGTATAAGTTTTGCTGTTTCGATAGTGCAGTTTTTTGCTCGTGGATGGGGAGAAAAAATTACTACATTTCTTGTCTTTAAACATATAAGCGCTTTAAATATAGTTGTTGAAGTGGGATTAGTTGTAGGAATAATTGCTGCTACAATACCTAAAGGCTCTGCAATTTTCTGTATTCCAAAACTTAAGTCTTCTTCAAGGACACCACAAGTTTTTTCATCCTTATATTTATTATAAACATATTCGCAGGCTAGATGATTTTTTATAACTTTATCCTCTAGAATTCCCATGCCAGTCTCTTCTACTGCCAATTCTGCCAACTTAATTCTGGAATCATTAGCAGCTAAGGATACTGCTTTAAAAATTTTATCTACCTGCTCCTGAGTATAAGAGGCATATTTTTTTTGAGCAACTCTCATATCTTCTAATTTTTTATTTAAAGTTTCAACATTTGTAATTTTCATATTACATCACATCCCTTTAAATATATTATAGGTTAAATTGACAAATATCTTAGGATAATCATATAAACTTATATAATATTGGGTAAATTATTGTCTTATGATAACATTATAACATATTAAAAAATATTTTTGTAAATGTTTTCTGAAGTCTGAAAAATATAAGTGATATCAGAATTTATTTGTATTTCTAATATCACTTATATATTACAGCAATAAATTATTTTAAAAAGCTTATACCTTTAGTAATAGATAATTTGTAAGCTAATAAAGCTAAAATGGAGTATACAATGAGCAATATGAAAAAACTTATAATTAAGTTTATATTTAAAAATATACATATAAGAGACGTAAATGCAGATATAAATAATAAAGCAAGGGTTACAATTATACCATTAAAATTTTGTTTTACTGCTTTTGCTTCATTATCCCAATCCAGTTTAGGAAATTTTAAATCAATAAAAATTCCTAAAAATGAATAAAAAATTGTTCCTATTACAGATATAATAAATAACATTATCAGCATTAAAGAGCTTATTTTAAATACTATAGCACCAGTAATTAACATTATAACAACAGCTGTAATACTTACCATAATACCAATCAATACTTTGGCAATAATTTGATCTCTATAGGGAACAGGAATGTATCTCATTACAAAGAAGGATTCTCCTTCCCTAGATATAGCTGTAGCACATATCATATTGAAACTGGTAGTAACTAGTATTATTCCAGTGGCAATAGTAAAAAACATAGTATTCATCTGAAAATTAAAGCTCTTAGACATACCTCCATTGCTGAATAGTATTATTAAAAGCATAACTGGTGGAAAAATTACACCTCCAAGTACACAATTTTGAAGATAAGCAGGAGTTCTAAATAATAATTTTAACTCTTTTATCATATAGGACTTTAACTTTGAGTTTTTAACTGAGGATTTATTTAATTCTCTATGAGATAATTTTTTGCCCTTTGAAGTGCTCTCAGATATTCCAATAGCACCCTTAAAGTACAGAGCTTCAGCAGCTGCGAAAAATATGACAATAACTATGATAGAGATTATTAAAAATATAATTAAATTTAATAATCCAGAAATATTTGATGAATTCAAAAGGCTAAAGGCTGCAAATCTAGCTGAAGGAAAGGCCTTTGAAGCATTATTTATAGCATCACTGTTATCTCTAAGAGAAGAAATTAAGGCCTCAGGACCGCTGATTTTTCGTATGAGTATATTTATAACTATTGCCATAACTATACCTAGCATACCGGATAAAAATTTAAATCTATCCTTATCTTTAACTAAATCTGTAAAGGTCATTATAACCATACTTATTAAGCCGCAAACTACAATGGGGATAATAGGCAGTGTTAAAAATATTATTATTCCATAAATAATAAAAATAGGATTTCCTGCTTTATAACAGAAACCTACAAGAGTAGGCAGCAGTATAATCAATTCTACTAGATATTCAAATAATATTATTATGATGAGCTTGGCTCCAATTATTTCATAGGGTCTTAAGGGCATCGGCAGCAAAGTGTCAATATCCTTGCTGAAATAGAAAACACTCATAATATAGAAAAAACCAAATACTATCATAGTTATACAGGAAAGGGTCATGGTAGACGCTAAAAGCATACCTTGAAGATTTAGTTTTGCAAGCATGTCATAAGATGCAATAGTAGAAGCTGCAAAACCAAAAGTTATTGGAAGAAAACATAATATTATTAACACTATCATACCTAATTTTTTCTTGTTGCTAAAACCGGATTCAAAGGGATTATCATTATTTTTTAATAAAATTTTAGTTAGAATTAGTAATTTACTCATGTTCAGTCATCTCCAAAAACATTTTTTCTAAGGATTCATTAGTTTTAAAATGTTCTCTCATTTCCTTTAAAGTCCCACAAAATAAAAGTTTACCCTTATTTATTATTCCCACTCTATCACAAAGTTTTTCAGCTACCTCCAGTACATGAGTTGAAAAGAACACTGTTTTTCCGCTATCAGCATGCTCTCTCATCATTTGTTTTAAAGTAAATGATGATTTAGGATCAAGGCCTGTCATAGGTTCATCTAAAATCCATGTAGAAGGACTGTGTATAAGTACTCCCATTATTATTATTTTTTGCCTCATACCATGAGAATAACTCTGTATTTTGTCGCCAAGAGCAGTGGACATATCAAATCTTTCAGTGAGGCTTTGTATTCGTTCTTTTCTAAGATTGCTGTCTACGTCATATATATCTGCCATAAAGTTTAAATATTCTATGCCTTTAAGTCTTAAAAATATATCGGGATTATCAGGTACATATCCAAATTGTTTTTTTGCCTCCAGTGGATTCTGTGTTATGTCTATTCCATTTATGCCAATATAGCCAGAATCCTTATTCAATATTCCTGTAATCATCTTTAAAGTGGTAGTTTTTCCAGCTCCATTATGACCCAGAAATCCAAATATCTCTCCATCATTGATGGTTAAATTCAAATTATTCACAGCTTTTGTAGTTTTATTATAGCTTTTATTGAGATTAATAATTTCAATCATTAATTAAATTCCTCCCTCAATTTTAATATATATACAATTAATGTATTTATTTTAAGTAGATTTAAATAAATAATCAGATTGTCTTGTATATTATAGAAAACAGTAATACAATAAGTCAAATATAAAAGTATTTATTGTAGAATAAATAATTATTATAATCTATAGTTGATGGTATAATAAAGAATGTACTTGGCTTATATTTATTTATTATTATATAAAAATTATAAAATTGACTAAATTAAATATTAAGAATTAATTAAGATTAATTTATATTATAGATATCCAATTTAGCAACTAAATATTGATAAGCATAGATAGCTTGAATAACCTGTTTAAAAAAATTTAAATTTATATTTCAAGTTGGATAAACTAGTTTTAGTTTGAAACTGGTTTCACTATATATAAATTAATTGTAATAAAAGTATAAATATAATTGGAGGAAACATTTTGCAATTTATAAAGCTGTTATTGGATGAGTATGGGTATTCTGTACTATTTATTTCGTTAATGCTGGAACTTATAGCATTGCCGCTTCCAGGTGAAACCCTTATGAGTTATTGTGGATACCTTGTTTATATAGGAACTCTTAATTGGACTATAAGTGTAATTCTAGCGGCTTTAGGTACTATTATAGGGATAACTATTTCTTATTTTATAGGTAGAACTCTTGGTATTGATTTTTTGAACAAATTCGGTAGATATTTACATATAAAACCTGAAAGTTTTGAAAAGGTATCAAAGTGGTTTGAAAAGTATGGTTGTGGTATTTTAGTTATATCTTACTTTATACCAGGTGTGAGACATTTAACTGGTTACTTTGCAGGTATCACTAAAATATCTTTAAAAAAATTTTCTGTTAGTGCATATGCCGGTGCTTTTCTATGGAGTTTCACTTTTATAACCCTAGGAAAGTTTCTGGGCAGTGGGTGGAGTAGATTTCATACATATATAAAGAGGTATTTTGTTTTTATAACTGTAGTTTTAGTGATATTGGTATTGATGGTATTTGTATATAAGTTTTTCAAGAAAAAGTTGTGATTTACGAAATTTAATTGGTATAATATAAAATTTTCAGGAAAACATATATTTCTGAAAGAGGTGTTTTATATGTCAAAGAGAAGAAACTCAGCCAATAATACAGATAATAATGAAAATACTTTAGAATCACAAAGTGACTATGAAAAAAATAGACAGGAAAAAACTAAGAAACATAAATAGGAATATAGATAGATAATTGAGAATTAAAAAGCATTGTACAGCTATTGTATTTAAAAGGTCTGTATAGTGCTTTTTTCTGTTATCAAATTAAATATTGTTTAAGTAATAAAACAAGAATGGATATTTTTAATTTTAAATTTCTAATTGTATATTATCTTTTATAAAAAATGTATTTTATGCTATACTATTCTACGTATTATATTTATTATTTAGGATGCTTGGGAGGTGGTATTTATGTATACTAATGATACTATACTAAAGGTTAGATATGCAGAAACAGACAAAATGGGAATTGTACATAATTCTCAATATTATATATGGTTTGAAGTGGCAAGAGATGAATATATAGAGAAATTAAATATTACATATAAACAACTTGAGGATAAGGGAATAATGATGCCTCTTGTAGAAACTCAGTGTAAATACTTAGAAGGAGCAAAATATGGAGATGAAATTTTAATAAAAACTTCTGTTACAGAAATAAGTGGAGTAAAAGTAGTTTTTAATTATGATGTATTTAGAAATAGTGATAAAAAGCTTTTGGCAAAAGGCAAAACTATACAGGCCTTTGTAAATAGCAATGAATTTAAAATAGTAAATATAAAGAAGAAATATCCTGAAATATGGAAGCTATTTGAAAATCTATAAAGTAAAAGAGGGAATATAATGAAAAAAGCAGTGGTTTTATTATCAGGAGGATTAGATTCAACTACAGCCTTGTATCTGGCTAAATCACAGGGCTTTGAAGTATATGCTATTTCTTTTAATTATGGTCAAAGACATAAAAAAGAAATAGAAGCTGCAAAGAAGGTTGCAGAAAAAGCAGAAATAAAAGAACATATTATAGTAAATACCAATATGAATGCCTGGGGAGGATCAGCTCTTACAGATTCAAATATACAAGTACCCGAGGGAAAAGAAGACAGAGAAGAAATACCAGTTACTTATGTGCCTGCAAGGAATATGATATTTTTATCCTATGCTGCTTCCTACGCAGAAGCTGTTGGTGCACAGGATATATTTATAGGGGTGAGTCAGGTAGATTATTCAGGTTATGTAGATTGCAGAAAAGAATTTATAGATGCAATGGAACTGGCAATAAATAAAGGAACCGTATGTGCCGTGGAAGACAATAAACCTATAAAGATACATGCTCCATTTATGAATATGACAAAAACTGAAGAAATAAAGCTTGGTATTAGCCTTGGGGTGGATTATTCTCTTACTTGGACCTGTTACAATGGCTATGAAAAGGCTTGTGGACATTGTGACAGCTGCTTATTAAGACTGAAGGCTTTTGAAGAAGCGGGATATAAAGATCCAGTGGAATATATGGATAAGTAGTTGAGAAATTTTTAAGTTTATATGATGATTTTGGTTCGTAAATGAGGGAAAGGACGAAACAAACGTCAAAGTGCAAAGTTCAAAGAACAAATATCAGATTTAGAAAAGTGATAGGAGTAAAGTTACCTATTAAGTTAAGAGTTAAGAGTTGAAAGTTGAGAGTGATGGATATTTTTCTTCCGTTACACTACAGAAAAATTTAGAATTAATAAATACAAACTTAAAAAAGGAGATTGGTTTATAAAAGGTTTTTGGGCGGTTAGCCCGGTGGTTTAGCAGTGATATTACATTAATATGATGAATCTACGTTGACTGAGTATTAGCATTTAGATAGTTGTTTTTATAGTCCGAAGGACTATAGGATTAATACCTACAATTTTGTATAGTTAAAAATATTTATTTGGTGGCTACTAGACTCGATTTTTCAATCATATTAAGTATAGAAAATATCGATGTTTAGATAGTTATTTGAAAGCTAAGAGCTGTAATACTTCATTTCTAACAAGGTGAAGATAACAGCTGCAACTTCTTCATGTAATTCATCTAAACTTATATTGTATATAGCTCTTGTTAAGGGGTATTTTATTAATAACATGGTCCTACGGACAGGTCAACAGAATTAACGAATGTTTAGTTATATTTTGAAAAATTTTATTACCTAAGTTAGTTAGCACAGCCGACCTACCGGTCTAAAAACCTATATTGCCATTTAAAATGTTAAATTATTAGTTCTAAAGCTTTTTTCGCAGTACAGCGAAGAAAAAGCATCAGTAACTCTTAATTCTTAATTTTTAACTCTTAACTAATTGTGAATTTTGTTGTAAAAGACAAAATCACCTTATTTGTTTTTTGGACTTTGATATTTGAACTTTTTTAAACTCTCCACTTTCCACTATCCACTTTCAACTGAGAAAAGGATTGTTTCGTCCTTTTCTCCAAGTACTAACTACTTATTTCTTTGAAGATGCTATAATATATGATATAATTTTATAAAAAAGATTACATCGAGGGGGATTAATATGAGTATAGATAAATTAGAAAAACAAAAGAAAATTGCACTTGTTGCTCACGACAATAGAAAAGAGGCTTTAATAAGCTGGGCTGAGGAAAATAAAGATGTCTTATGTAAACATTTTCTATGTGGTACCGGTACTACTGCAAAACTTATTACTGAAAGGACTGGTTTACAGGTAAATGGTTTTAAAAGTGGCCCCATGGGAGGAGATCAGCAGATTGGAGCAAATATAGTTGAGGGTAACATAGATTTTATGATTTTTTTCTGGGATCCATTGACATCACAACCTCATGACCCAGATGTAAAAGCTCTTCTTAGAATTTCAGTTCTATATGATATTCCGATAGCTATGAGCAAATCTACAGCAGATTTTATATTGAAATCTCCTATTATGGAAGAAGAATATGAAAGACATGTGATAGATTATTACAATAAAATAAGGAAAAACAATTTTTAGATATAATAAATTTAAAGAGACTGATATTATTGATAAAACTATCAATAATATCAGTCTGTATATCATTAATGATTACAAATCTTCATTATCAGATTCATCACATTTATCTGTTTTTTTACAATCTGCATTTTTATTAATAATTATTACATGGCACAAGAAGAAATTGAATTTCAAAGAATCAGGGCAACAGCATTTTTTGCAATTCTTTGAATGTGATAAAGAAACTTTTTCCTCTTATGTTTTAGAAGCCAATGCTGATTTCAATGATTCAGCATTAGAAGCTATTGAGTCAATAATTTCAGGTGTTAGTAATTCGGGAATCTCTATATTTGCCATTCTTATTTGATTAAATGGAGTTTTGCCTTGCTTGCCGATATATATTTTTATTGGTACCTTTTCCATCTATATCAAATAATAATTTTGGCTTTTTATCTGAACTTTTGTACTTACTACTGTTATGATTACTATGATGATTGCTTTCTGTACAGCTATATTCACTGGATTTATTACATTGTTGTGAAGTAGTATCAGTAATTCCATATTTATTTTCCATACATTCTGAATTATTTATTTCAATTTTTACATCACATAATACTAATTTCAGTTTTGAAAGCTTAGAAATATCACTCACTTTAAAATGACCATCTCTAACTACTAAACCATCGTTTTCATTATCCAATACTAATTTCATTATATCTGCATTAGAAGCTGCGTGCTGAATAAATTCAGATGAAAGGAATTCGGGTATTTCCAATTCTTCCAATTAACAAGCCTCCTTATCCATTCTATTTGTAATTATAATATGAATATTTACAACTTATGTTACCTAATTTATAATATACATAAAGCAAGAGAATATTAATATCAAAAGAAAATTGGGAGATATATGTTTAATGGGTAAAAAAGTTTATGCTATAAAAGAAGGATATGATTTTCAGGAAAATAGAAAAATTGAAAATAGAATAGTGAATACCTGGTCAGAGTGCCTTAAATATGTTAAAGGTGTTAAGGGTGCCGTATATAAAAGTTTTGAAGATAGAGATAGTGCAAAAAATTACTTAAATGAAGGAAGTAAGCTGCTGAAAAAAGGAGTAGACCTCTATCCTGAGGATTGTTTGCATATTTATGTAGATGGAAGCTATAATAGAGAAACTGAAAGATATGCTTATGGTTTGGTTGCAGTGAGAAATAATGTAATAGAATATATAGAAAGTGGAGAATCAAAGGATAATTCTCAAAAAAATATAAGACAGATAGCTGGAGAATTAGAAGCCACTATAAAATCCGTTGAGTATGCTTTAAAAAATGGAGAAAATAAAGTTGTAATATTTCATGATTATGCTGGTATTTGCCATCATGCTACAGGTTTTTGGGAGAGAAGAGAGGAATCTTCTATAGCTTATCATAAAAAAATAAATGAATTAATAAATAAAGGTATCGAGGTGATATTTGTAAAAGTGGATAGTCATACGGGAGATTTTTATAATGAGCTTGCAGATGAAAAATGTAAGGAGAAAGTTAATATTAAATCCGATAAGGTTGTGGAAAAGTGGCTCATTGATAACAAATTAAAAGTAAAGAGTGAAGATATAAAAAATGAAATACTGATTATAGCACCTAAAGCAAAGGAGAATATAGAAATTATTGATAGTAAATGCATAAATAAAGTTCAAGAAAATGAAGGGATTAAATTTGATAGTATCATTAATAAGTATAAATCTGACAAAGGAAATACCTTGAAATTTATAACTAATTTAACAGATTCACAAAAAATAAAATTTATTACATATTTACTGGATAGCAGGTTAAATTAATTTATTATAACCTATACTTTATTTGAGTAATATTTTAAAAATTGCATAATATAGACTTAGAATATTAATATTATTTAATAAAGGGGTGTATATATATGCGTGGAAGATTTATAAAGGGAATAACGACAGGAGCATTAATTGGAGCAGCAGCAGGAATGCTCATTGCACCAGATTTAAATAGGAATACTAAAAAGAAAATTAGAAAATCAAGACGTATGATTAATAATGCTGCTGGAGATATTTTTCATAATATAAAGCATTGGATAGACTAATTAAATCGGAGTGTACACTCCGATTATTTTTTTATAAAATATTTAAGGTATTACTGTGATTTATTTTGTAAATATTAAACGAATTATGATATAATATAAAATAATTAAGTATAAATAGTTAAAAAGATTTTAATATATTTAAAATTTGCAAATATATGTATAAGCAAAGGAAGATAACATATGGAGATATTGTCTTTAGGTGAAAAGATTAAAATAAGAAGAAAAAATCTTAATATGACCTTAAAGGACTTAGCTGGAGATAGAATTACTCCAGGACAAATAAGTCTTGTGGAATCTGGAAAATCCAATCCCAGTATGGATTTGTTAGAATATTTAGCATTGGCATTAAATACTTCTGTAGAATATTTAATGGAGTCAGAAGAAACTCAGGCAGAAAAAGTTTGTGTATATTATGAAAATATTGCAGAGGCACATATTTTAAATAATGAATTTCAATTGGGAGAACAATTTCTTGAAAATGCTATGTATTATGCAGAAAAGTATAATCTGGATTATAGAAAGGCAAGAAATTTATATCTTCGCGCAATAATAGGCATGTCTAAGGAAGAGATGGGTTTAGCACAACAGTATTTTTTAGCTGCGAATGCTATATTTATAAAACTTAATCATCAGGAAGAAGTTGTTAAAACCTATTTAAAGTTGGGGAAAATAACTTTAAGTTTAAATGCTTATCATTCTTCCTGCAGTTATTTTCAACAGGCAGAAAAAGTATTTCAAGATAATAATATAGGAGATGATTTTTTATTAGGACAAATTTATTATTTTACAGCATTAATATATTTTAGGTTAGATGACATGGATAAGTCTATAAATTACAGCTATCTTGCCAAAGAAAAGTTTGAAGAAATTAATAATAAGAAACAATATGCAAAAACACTTCTTCTGCTTTCTAAAGAATATATAAAGAAGGAAGATTTAAATAATGCTATAAAATACTCTAAAAAATCTCTTGAAATATTTAGAGAAAATGATGAGAAAGAATACATAGGTGATATTGAAAATGATTTGGGAAAGCTATTCTATGAATTTGAAAATATTGAAGAATCCTTTATTCATCTCAATAAAGCTAAAGAAATGAGAGCTGACAACGAAGATGCTGTTATTGAAACATTATCAAATATATGTGAAAATTACATAAAGTTGAAAGATTTAGAGAATTCTAAAAAAATTCTTCAGGAAATATTAAGTAAGATTTCTGATAATAATCATAGCAATATTATAAAGTATTATTTATTAAAGTATAGGGTGGATGTTTTAGAGAAAAATATGAAAGAAGCAGAAGAAACTCTTCTTATGGCTTTGCACTACGCAGAAAATATGAATTTAGTAGAACAGGCTGGAGAAATTTCTATTATTACAGGAAAGTTTTACATAGATAATAATGAGGATACAAAAGCTGCTACGTATTTACATCATGGGGTAGAAAACTTTAAAAAACTGGGAATAATAAAATATTTATAAATTAGAGATAGGGTGTGCTGCATGGAGATACTATCTATTGGAGAAAAAATTAAAAGAACTAGAATATATAAAGGATATACCCTAAAAGACATATGTGAGGAAAAAATATCCGTTTCCAAAATGAGCTGTATAGAAAATGGGAAAATAAAGCCAGAAGATTGGATTCTTGAATTAATATCTAACAAGCTTGGTATGGATATTGAATATTTGAAAAAAGATGTAAGAGAACAGTTAAAATTTAATTTGAATGAAGTTAAAGTCAATTATAATAAGACTAGTCAGGCAGAAATATTAAAATATAATTTAGATTATGCAGAAGAATATAAATACTATGATATAGCTTTTGAATTCATGCATATACTCTTTAGTTATTATTTAGAAATTAAAGATATTAAGTCTTGTCAAGATAATACAGCTAGGTATTATAAATTATGTAGAAATTCTGACAGTGAAAAAAATAAGCTTATATATTACATGGATATTGGAAAATATTTTTACGCTGGAAATGAATACTTTCAGGCGGCAAGTTATTACAATAATGTAAGAAAAACTTTGATGAAAAATGAAAGCAAAGATTATAATTTCCTTATTAGTGCCATTTATGAAGAGGCTAACTGTATTTTTATGATGGGACAATATGAAAATGCCTATGAAATTTTAAATAAGATTATAGACATAATAAAGTTTATTAATGATAGTTGTTATAAAGCTAAAATTTTTAATTTATTAGGCAGGCTATCCATTGGGATGAATAATGGAAAATTTAGAGAGTTTGAAAAAGAGTCTTATAAGCTAGTTGAAAATAATAGAGAACTTAAAGCTAAATTTATTTATAACTATGGTTGTGCTATGCTTAAAACTAATATGGATGAAAATGCCTATGATTATATAAATGAAGCCATATCATTATATCCTGAAGAGGTTAATCGGGATTTTGTACATTTTATCCTAGATGTGATTAAAACTTTAATCCAAATAAATAAAATTTCACAGGCTAAGGAATTATGTGACAAAATATTAAACTATTCAATAGATTTACATGAAGATGTATTTATTGAAAAATCCTATTACTTTAAAGCTCTTATAATGCATATAGAAAACAATATTGAAATGAGTGAAATGTATATGAACCTATCTTTGGACATACTTATGAAGATAGGAGATAAAAACACAATTAAAGATAGGTACATGGAAATGGGTGTTTTATATTTTGAAATGAAGAATACTTCTGAATCATTAAAATACTTTAATTTAGCTTTAAATATGGATAAAAAAATATAGTTTATTTTAATACATATAATTATAAAATTTAATTATTATAATAAAGACCATCTTTTTAATTAAGGTGGTCTTTTATTATAAATATATAACCATAATTTTTATAAAAAGTAGTATAATATATTATATAGAATATATTAATTTTAGACATCTTTAGATGATCTATTTATTTTAAATTTTTACTAAGGAGATGAAAACTATGAATATAGAAAGGTTAACAACAAAGGTTAAGCAAGCTATAAATGATTCACAACTTGTAGCTGTAAGATTTAATCATCAGACTATTGACTCCATCCACCTTTTTATGGCTTTAGTTTCTCAAGAGGATGGCCTTATTCCAAACATTTTTAGTAAAATGGGGGTAGATATTGAAACCCTTAAAAAGGATATAGAAAATGAATTGGGGAGAATCAGCACAGAGTTCTTCTGTTTATGCAAGTAGAAGATTTGAAGAGATTTTTATAAAAGCTGAAAAGATATCTAAGGATTTTAAGGATTCGTATATAAGTTCAGAACATGTTATGATTGCATTGATGGAGCTGAATAAAAACGATATTGTAGTTAATATATTAAAAAGAAATAATATAGATAAGAAGGAATTTTTAAAAACTCTAGCTGAAATAAGGGGAAATCAGAGAGTTGATACAGAAGACCCTGAGGGAACCTATGATGCTCTTTCAAAATATGGCAGAAATTTAGTTGAGGATGCAAAAAAGCATAAACTAGATCCTGTTATAGGCAGAGATGAAGAAATAAGAAGAGTCGTAAGAATACTTTCCAGAAGAACAAAAAATAATCCGGTTTTAATTGGAGAACCCGGGGTTGGAAAGACTGCTATAGTAGAAGGACTAGCAGAGAGAATTGTAAGAGGAGACATACCAGATGGATTAAAAAATAAGATTATTTTTTCATTGGATATGGGTGCTCTTATTGCTGGTGCAAAATATAGAGGCGAATTTGAAGAGAGACTTAAAGCAGTATTAAAGGAAGTTCAAAATAGTGAAGGGAAGATAATATTATTCATAGATGAAATACACACTATAGTAGGAGCGGGAAAGACAGAGGGGGCAATGGATGCTGGAAATCTTATAAAACCACTTCTTGCAAGAGGAGAACTTCATTGTATTGGTGCTACTACTTTTGATGAATATAGAAAATATATAGAAAAAGATAAAGCTTTGGAAAGAAGATTTCAACCAGTTATAGTTGAAGAGCCTACGGTGGAAGATTCTATTTCCATCCTTAGAGGATTGAAGGAAAGGTTTGAGATACATCACGGAGTGAGAATACATGATTCAGCTATTATAGCTGCAGCAAAGCTCTCAGACAGATATATTACAGATAGGTATTTGCCAGATAAGGCAATTGATCTTATAGATGAAGCAGGGGCTATGATAAGAACGGAAATAGATAGTATGCCCACAGAAATGGATATGTTAAAGAGAAAAATATTCCAATTGGAAATTGAAAAAGAAGCACTGTCAAAGGAGAAGGATAGAGCTACAGAAGAAAGACTTAAGTCTTTAGAAGAAGAATTAAGCAATCTTAAAGAAAAAGATAAGGAAATGACCTCAAAGTATGAAAAAGAAAAGGGTCAGATAACAGAAGTTAAAGAATTAAAAACCAAGCTTGATGAAGTAAGAGGTCAAATAGAAAAGGCTGAAAGAGAATATGATTTGAATAGAGCAGCTGAATTAAAATATGGAATGGTACCACAGCTCGAAAAAGAGATAAATGAAAAGGAACAGCTGATTAAAGAAAAGACAGAAAATGCACTCTTAAAGGAAGAAGTTACAGAAGAAGAAATATCACAAATTATATCAAAATGGACGGGAATACCTGTTTCAAGACTTGTAGAAGGAGAGAGGCAGAAACTTTTAAGGCTGGAAGATGAGTTGAGAAAGAGGGTAATAGGTCAAGATGAAGCAATAAAGTCAGTGTCTAATGCTGTAATAAGAGCAAGAGCTGGACTTAAAGATATAAAGAGACCTATAGGATCCTTTATATTCCTTGGACCAACGGGAGTAGGTAAAACAGAGCTGGCAAAGACTCTTGCAAGAACTCTATTCGATACAGACGAAAATATAATAAGAATAGATATGTCAGAGTACATGGAAAAATATTCTGTATCAAGATTAATAGGAGCACCTCCTGGATATGTAGGCTATGAAGAAGGTGGACAGCTGACAGAAGCAGTGAGAAGGAAACCATATAGTGTTATTTTGTTTGATGAGATAGAAAAAGCCCATGATGATGTATTCAATATATTTTTACAGATATTAGATGATGGAAGGCTTACAGATAATAAGGGTAAAACTGTAGATTTTAAAAATTGTATTATAATCATGACATCAAATATAGGCAGCAGTCATCTTCTATCAAATACCAGTGAAAGCGGTATAGATGAAAATATAAGAAAATATGTAATGGATGAGATGAAGGCAAGGTTTAAACCAGAGTTCCTCAACAGATTAGATGATATAATAATGTTTAAACCTTTGACAACTAGTGAAATAACAAAAATTATAGATATATTTATCGAGGACATAAGAAAGAGACTTAATGAGAAGAATATTAAACTTCACATTACAGATGAAGCAGAAAAACTTATGGCAAGAGAAGGATATGATCCTGTATATGGAGCTAGACCTTTAAAGAGATATATTGAGAATACTCTGGAAACGGAAATAGCAAGAAAAATTATTGCAGGACAAATTTATGATGGAACTACAGTAAAGGTAGATGCTAGAGGAGATAATATAGTAATTGAATAAGTGAGTATTGGTTTTCATAGATAAAGAAGACGAAATAAGAATCAAAGTATAAAGTTCAAAGAACAAATAACTAAATCTGTTCTTTGAACTTTATTTTTGAGCTTTTTTAAATCTCCACTGTCAACTAAGAATTATTTGAATTACCTGTCTCTCTTTTTATAATAAATTCTTTTGCTTCCAATTCCAAATTATTATTTATAGGTTCAAGGGAAACTTCTCCATATTTTAGGTCTAAGGCAGTTTTTATTAATCTATCTGCAAGCTCTGGATTTTTGGATAAGAGAGAACCGTGGAAATATGTTCCATAGGTGTTTTTATATATACAACCTTCATATCCATCAGAACCATTATTACCATAACCCTTTATAACTTTTCCAAGAGGTTTTAAATCATTTATATATGTTCTTCCGGAATGATTTTCAAAACCTACATATATTTCACCAGTATCCTCATTCTTTATTACTGTATTACCTATAAACCTAGTATTACCACCATCTGTATATATATCAAGAATGCCAAGGCCATCTAATTTGTCACCTTCTGGAGTAGTATAATATTTACCAAGTAGTTGATAGCCGCCGCAAATAGATAAAAATACCTTGCCACTGTTTATGTATTTAGATATACCTTCCTTTTTTGTATTAATCAAGTCACTGGATACTATAGATTGTTCATAATCCTGACCGCCTCCAAAGAAAACTATATCGTAATCCTCAGGATTAAAATCATCTTTTAAAGATATATTAAATACATTTACCTGTATATTTCTTTGTTCAGCTCTATATTTTAGGATCAATATATTTCCTATATCGCCATATACATTTAATAAATCAGGATACAAATGACAAATATTTAATTCCATAGAATTTCACCACCATATAATATTTATTTTCACTTGACTAACTTGGCTTAAGACTCACACTTATTCAAGTGGGAGTTCGACGCCCAAGTAAGCCATGCATTTGCAGTTCTAAAATTCATTACCACAATTTTTTAATTATGCCCTTATTATTGAGGAATTTTCTAAAATCGATCATGGCTGTATAAGTAGCTAGTACATATACTATATCGCCTTCACATTTCTCTATAGTTTTTAATATTTTTTCGTTACTTTCGCCTATAATAAACCTATTATCATCAATACCTGAAACCTTTAAACGGACTGCTATATCATATAATCTGGTTCCGCCCACTATAGTATTTTTAATATTTAGTTCTTTTAGAATTTCAAAATTTACATCCCAAATCCATGATACATCACGACCATCTGCATAATTATCATTTAAAAGCATACAAATATTTATAGCTCTATTGTCTAAAGAGACTGTATTTAATGCCTGGTCATAGCCAGCTGGATTCTTTACTAATATTATTTTTAATTCTTTTCCATTAATATTTATAGATTCCTGTCTTCCAAAACTGCTTTCAATATTTTCAAGACAATCAGCTATTACTGAGTCTTCAATTTCAAGAAGTTTAGCTGTAGAAAGTGAACAGAGTCCATTATATATATTATAAATACCTGGTTGATTTATATAGTAATCTGAATCATTTATAGATACAAGGGAGCCCGAAGAAGAGAGTTCCTTTATTTCATCTACGTGATATTGAAGCTCTGGTCTTTTGTATCCACAATTGTCACAATAAAATTTCCCAAGATGGTTATATGTAATAAATTCATAAGAATAGGCATGTTTACACTTTTTGCAGAATTTAGCATCAGCATTTATGTCTACTTTTTTATTGTTATTTAAAGATGAATTAAATCCATAATAAATTATTTTATTTGGAATATTCAAATCACCTAGCAATGATTCATCACCATTTAATACTAAATCAGCTTCAGGAACTTTTTTTATTCCATCCATTATTTTATTTAAAGTAGTATAAACCTCACCATATCTATCAAGCTGATCTCTAAATAAATTTGTAACTATTATAATTTCTGGAATAACGTATTCGGTTATAAGTTTTACATTGGCTTCATCTACTTCTATGACAGCATAGCTGTTTTCCTTAAATTTTGTAAAACTAAAATTATCTATAAAACAAGAGGTTATACCGGATTTTAAATTAGCTCCTGTATTATTGGTAATTACTTTTTTATTACTTTTTCTTATCATATTATAAATCATATTAGTTGTAGTAGTTTTTCCGTTAGTACCTGTTATTAGTATTACGTTATAGTTTTTTGTAATTGTTTTTAAAATGTCTTTGTCTAGTTTTAAAGCAATTTTCCCGGGAAAATTTGTACCACCTTTAAATAACTTTTTAGATAATTTAATAATTAGTTTTGAAATTATAATACTAAAGAATGAATTAATTTTAATTTTAAACACCTCCATAAAATAAAATTCTATAATATATTTGTCCAATGACTTTCATTGATAGAATTCCCATATTATATCAATGTGGGAAGTAACAGTTGATACGTCTCTGGATAACGATTTCTAAGTTTAAGATTGAAAAAAATTTCATATTAAACTTAGAAATCTATTTATAATTATTTCATAAAATTTGATTAGTAAACAGCAATTAATAATTATCATTGCTTATAGTATCACAATTCAATTAGCTTTACAAATTAAAGATGATCAAAGGGAGAATGTAAGAATTGCTTTAGTACAACTACGTTGAAAATTTGCATGTTTAGAGGTAATATGTAATTAATATTATTAATTTTAGAAAAGTTTATGGAATTTTTACTATTTGTGCAACAGAAGTTAATATTAGATTATTTTAGGAGGTCACTATGTATCCATTAAAATTTGAAAATTTGTACTATGAAAAAATTTGGGGTGGAAGGGATCTGAAAAAATTTAGAGACAATTTGCCAGAGGGCAATATAGGGGAAAGCTGGGATATAGCTTGTCATGAGCATGGAATGAGTATAGTATCCAATGGAAAATATAAAAATTTAACTTTGGGGAAATTAATAGAGTTAGAGGGAGAAAAAATATTAGGAGATAAAATAGATAAAAATAAATTTCCACTTTTAATTAAATTAATAAATGCCAAAGATAAATTATCTGTACAAGTTCATCCGGATGATAAATATGCTAGAAGAGTTGAGGGTGAACTTGGCAAAACAGAAATTTGGTATGTAGTAGAAGCTTTTGAGGGAGCTAATTTAGTAGTAGGAACTAAAGATTGTACCCGAGAACAGTTTAAAAGTGCCATAAGCAATGGAGATTTTGATAAATACCTAAATAAAGTAAATGTAAAAAAAGGGGAGGTCTATTTTGTTAAAAGTGGGCTGGTTCATGCCATAGGTCAGGGGGTAATAATAGCTGAAATTCAGCAAAATAGTGATACTACTTACAGGGTGTATGATTATAATAGAGGAAGAGAATTGCATATTGATAAGGCTATGGATGTAATTAATTTTACTCTCACAGGAGAAAAAAGCAGAGGATTGAAAGTAGAAAATGAGAATTATAATAAAATTTTCTATTCTCTTTGCGATAAGTTTTCTTTAGAACTCTATGAAATTAAATGTGAACTTAAAGAGGAAAGTGATAGAAAAAGATTTTATATCTTTACCTGTGTTGAAGGTGAAGGTAAAATATATTTTAATGAGGGAGAGGAGACAATAACCTGTGGAGAGAGTATACTTATCCCTGCCTATATGGGAAGCTATAAAATTAAAGGTAAACTTAAAATTTTAAAATCTTATGTACCAGATGTGGAAAAAGTTGAAAAAGAAATAATTCATTTTATAGAGAGATAGACTTATTGAAGCAAGTTCTTAATTCAGGTGGGGATTCTTTTACCCCATCTGAATTTTAGAACTGCAAATG
>Ga0334883_1000564_pt1 | contig 65404 bp, 71 predicted proteins | sample GraSluR1_MG_6_FD_207230 | JGI IMG/M metagenome (GOLD analysis project Ga0334883, IMG submission 207230) | Sludge microbial communities from methane-producing bioreactor in Wageningen University, Netherlands - Granular Sludge_09_05-R1 | ecosystem: Engineered > Bioreactor > Anaerobic >... | reverse complement strand
CAGAAAACATTAACTCTAGAATACAACGCTTTATCAATGTAAATTACGGAGCCAGGGATGAAAACTTTTTCTTCTTCAGATTGAAGAAATACTATGCATAGCACCTCAAAAAAAGAATTAGCCATTAATTCATTAAATTTCAGAAATTATAAACAATTGATTATTATGAAAGCAAACCAATACGTATACACATTTCTTGGCGTAAGCTTATCAATTTTTATAATCGGATTTATTGGTATTACTCTTTCCTTGACGTTTATTGAAAGAAACTACGTTGATATACAGCTAGATGTTAACAAGCGACACTCCCAGAGTATGGCCAAACTGCTTGAGAACGAGGTGTCAATGGGTTTAGACCTTGATACCATACGAACCCGATTCCAAAAAAGCATCGAGGGAACCGAGTATGAAAAAGGTTTTCTGTGCATGTTTGATACAGGCGATGCATCTTTGGCATGCCACCCTAATGCATCCATGATTGGAATGGTGATGCCAAACGCTTCACCTTCGATTTATCAAGCCAAGTAAATATTAGTGTTCCCGATCGAATTATTCAGGGAGATGCAATAGCTGGCCTCTTTTATCAGGGTGAAATGGGTACTGATATCGTTCATATGGAGCCCATTGCGGGCACTCCATGGCTTATGGCAGCACACACTAACTACGATCTAATTAAGAAAGAGTTTAACCTGATTAGGCGCAATTATATCCTGGGTTCTTTAGTTTTAGGGTTTTTGATAGCCCTGGCTGCTTCAATCACAGCACGACGCATTGCAAGGATATTCGAGGCCCGAATAGAGAAGAAAAACTTGCAGTTAGCAAAAAGTTATGCTGAACTAAAGGATCTCCACAATGTATTAAAAAACCAAAAAGAGGAGATTGAAACCCAGAACAATATGCTTGTGTCACAAAAGGACATAATTACTAGGCAAAAAGATGATATACTAGCAAGCATTGAGTATGCAAAACGAATACAGGACGCTCTGCTTAATTCTGAAAAATCTCTGGACAAGCATATCGCAAACTATTTTCTGGTATATAAGCCTAAGGATATTGTTAGTGGCGATTTTTACTGGAGCAGGGAAGTAAATGGAAATATTTATGTGGCCGTTGGCGATTGTACCGGACATGGCGTGCCTGGAGCATTTATGAGCGTTTTAGGTATAACCCTGCTTAACGAGATTGTTGACACTACAAATTGTGAAAAGCCCAACGAAATGCTGGATGAGCTTAGGCATAGATTAAAGAAAGCTCTTAACCAGAAGAGCTGGGAACTTGATAATAGTGATGGCATTGAAATGGCACTTTTAAAATATTCATCATCAGACAGTACGGTGCAGGTGGCCGCCTCCTATCAGTCTGTGCTTATATACTCCAATGGAAACTTGCAAGAGATCAAGGGCGATAGATGCCCAATAGGCGTTTGCTTTGGAGCCGAAAAGAATTTCAACACCCACATATTTAGGCTTAATGCTAAAACAACATTCTACATGTACTCCGACGGTTATGCCGACCAAATGGGGGGTGAAAACAACAAAAAGTTTTATTCACGCCGGCTCAAAGACCTTATTGCCAGTATAGGCAATAAAGATCTTGACGAGCAAAAAACAATACTAAACACAACCATTGAGAAACATAAAGGCAACAGACCGCAAACCGATGATATAATTCTTTTAGGAGTAAGGCTTAGCTAACTTAATCTGAATCCCATAACCAGCATATCGTCAATCTGATTGTAATCGGCACGCCAATCGGTAATCCTATCCATTAAAATCTGCTTTTGCTCAGCAAAAGGCTTGGTATGAATTTCAACAAGCATATCCTTAAACTTTCGCGAGCCAAATTTCAATAGATTTGGGCCACCAAGCTGGTCGTGGAAACCATCGGAGAACAGATATACAACATCTCCCTGATTGTAGTCAATTATATGCCGGGTGAAGGGATTTGTATCGCGCCTGAATTTACCAATGGGCATCTTATCGGGTTTCACCTCGTTAAGGCCATCGGCATTAATTAGCACAAACGGATTATTTGCCCCTGCGTACTGAATGGTTTTGCTTTTAGGATCGATTATACAGAGGGCTAAATCCATACCATCGGCGCGACTACCAGAGGAGTTGGACAATGTGGTGATAACGTGCGAGCGCAGCTTATTGAGGATCATATCGGCGTATAGATTATCTGGAGTTACAATCTCATTTAAAAATGCAACTCCTAGCATACTCATAAACGCTCCAGGGACTCCATGCCCCGTTGAATCGGCAATTACAATTACAATTTGATCCTGAACTTGCTTTAACCAGTAGAAATCACCGCTTACTACATCTCGTGGTTCGTAAAGCAAGAAATTATCTGGCAATACAGAATTGATGTATTCAATACCTGGCAAAACAGCTGTTTGTATGCTGTAGGCATACTGTATGCTACTCTGAATTTTTTCAGCCTGCTCTCGGATCTTTTCCTCCTGCTCAACCCGCTGGGTAATATCCGAGGTGTAAACCTGACAAACTTGAGTGTCGGCTAGTCCACGTAGCATAAATCGATAGATATGGTCGTTTACCTTATGCTCCCTAAGCTCCTTTGCATTGGAGTTGATGAACTTGTCAATTGGCAATTCCTCAAATGGCGGGATCACCTCTCGGATATCCTCACCTCTAATCATTTTTGGGAAAGTATCTTTGGCTGCTGGATTGGCCTCAATCACCTTAAAATCTGGTCCAAATCGGAACACGGGCTCTGGATTTAGCTTGGCAAAAAGAGCCATCGACTCGATTAACTTTTCGGCCTCTTTTTGGGCTGTTACATCAGCTCCATATAGGTGGCACAATCCTATTTCACTGACCCCTTTAACCGATAGCTGAAAATGTTTTCCTTCAGCAGAATGGGTTAATAGCTGTTCGGTATTATTATCGATAAGCTGCTTAATATCAAGGTCTCTAAAATCATCAATATAGCTTTCTATACTCTTTCCGGTTAGCATATCGGTTTTGAACAGTGCCTTGGCAGCCGGATTGGCCTCAACAATCTCTCCATTCACATCAAAGCGAAGAACAGGGGCTGGATTGAATTTGGCAAATAGCGCCATTGAATTGATTCGTTCTTCTGCTAGTTTCTGCTGCGTTACATCGGCACCATAGGCGTGGCAAAGGTCTAGCTCGCTAACACCCTTAATGACGAACTGAAAGTATTTGTCGAAAAGTTTTACCGTAAATATGGTTTCTTCATCCTTCTCGATAAGCTTTTTAATATCTAGCTGCTTAAATTCGGGTACAAGTTCGAAGAGACTCATTTCCACAAGGCTACCAACACCAAAAACTTTATTTGCTGCTGGATTGGCCTCTTTAACCTTACCATCGGGGCAGAACCTAAGTACCGGTGCGGGATTATGCTTGGCAAACAGCGCCATAGAGTTGAGCATTTCCTTCATTTTTAGCTCTTCGGTAACATCCTCCTTAATGGCCATAAAGTACCAGATGCTTCCATCCTCACGGGTAATAGGAGTTATAGTGGCTTTTTCGTGATAATGCTCACCGTTCTTCTTCTTATTTTGGAAGATTCCTTTCCATATTTGGCCCTGGGTAATGGTTTGCCACATCTCGGCGTAAAACTCTGGCGACTGCTTCCCAGATTTAAGTATGCTAGGGTTTTTGCCCTTTACCTCCTCGAATTTGTAACCTGAATGCTCCTCAAAGGCAGGGTTTACGTAGGTTATTCGACCAACCACATCGGTTGCCATTACCGAATCGCTGGTTTTTTCGATGGCCGTCTGGAAAATAATGCGCTGGTTACGCTCCTCAACCATCGCCGTATTCTTGGATGCGTAGATATGAAACACGCCCAGATCGCTCACTGCCTTCAGGTCGATTTGGTAGTAATCGTTGTTCACCTTAATCTGGTAAGTTTTTGTGCTGTTGGTTTCTATAAACTTACGAAAATCTAAGTCGATTACCTCTGGAATAATATCAACCAGATGCTCGCCATTCCCTTCAATGCCAAAAAGCATTCGGGCGTTGGGGTTAGCCCTAAGGATATGACCTTTCGCATCGACTCGAAGTACGGGAGCAGGATTAAACTCGGCAAAAAGAGCGTTGGATTTTATCCTATCGTCCTCCACTACCGAAACGGGCGGCAGTAGCTCCACCATTTTCCAACGGGTTTTGGTTTCGCACTTATGGCAGTAGGGAACCATATCGCCCTTTAGCACCTTTACTACACTTTCGCCACAACCTGAGCAACTTATTCTGGCATCAACGCCTGCCACTTCGCCGCTCACAAAATTAAATTTGGCTAAGGCAGAAGAGTATGACGACACTAGGTAGGGTACTAGGAATGTGAGAAAGAACTGAGCTGTGTGAAAATCTTCAAATCCATTCACAATGCTTCCCCATTGATTTATTAAATTCAGAATAACACCAACAATTAGCGCAACCCTGATAGCTCTTTTAAAAACCAACGGTTTAAAGGCTTCGGTTAGTAAGTTTTTTAAGTTCATAAGGGAGTTTTTAATTTATGAGTTTAGTACGGAGTACCCTGTTCCCTTTGATTTTTTAACGCCTCGATGTACCACAAAAACTCATCGATAAAACGAGCTGTGGATTTATCAACCATTTCGTTGCTGGGCACCAAATCATCATTAAAGAGCTGACCTACGCCCGGGAAAGGTAACATCGATGAGATGGCAGGCATTCCCAACTCTCCAAGGATTACCCTTAAGTGAACAGCCGAACGCACACCGCCAAAATGCCCAACCGAGTATGATGCTATGGCTGATGGCTTAAAGAAGTACTCACTCTGAAAATGGTCGAGCAGATTTTTAAGAGCAGGCGGAATGCTGTGGTTATACTCACCCGTAACAATCAGGAATCCATCGGATTCCTTAAAAAGATTCGAGAGTTTCTCCATGGGTTCGGGGGCAGTACCCTTAGAGTACTCCTTGTGCATTTTGTCTAGGAACGGAAGTTGGTATTCCTGTGGGTCTACGAAATTTACCTTAATTTCCCTTTCCAATAATTTCTTCTCTAGGTATTTGGCTGCCTTAATGCCAATCCTTTCGCTACGAACGGAGCCGTAGATTAAGCTAATAGTTGTTCCCATTCTACGAATTTTTTAACCCAGCTGTTAGCGGGGTTTGTTATAATATCATTTGGCGAGCCAACCTGAACTATTTCACCCTCATTCATAATCACAACCCTGCTGCCCAACCGGAATGCCTCAAACAGGTCGTGAGTAACCATCACAAACGTTACCCCAAGCTCCTTGTGCATCCTGCTCAGCTCAATTTGTAATCCGCGGCGGGTTATATTGTCGAGGGCTCCAAGTGGTTCATCGAGCAGAACAATACTAGGATTTGCTGCAAGGGCTCGGGCAAGGCCTACGCGCTGCTGTTGACCTCCGCTAAGCTCGGCAGGAAAGGCATCGAGCTGATTGCTATCAAAGCCCATAAGGGATGCTAGCTCCTCAATCCTTTGTTTAGTATATAGGCCATCCTTTTGGGCAAGCTTAAGTACAAAAGCCATATTATCCCTCACGTTAAGGTGTGGGAAGAGGGCACCTTGCTGAACCACGTAGCCTATGCGCCTTCGCAGGTCAACCAAATCCCATTGCTCCAGGTCCTTACCCATAACTCTGATGCTTCCAGAGCTGTAATCGGTTAGCCCGTTAATCATTCGTAACAGGGTGGTCTTCCCGCATCCACTTGGCCCAATAACCGTAATGAATTCGCCCTGCTCGATACTAATCGATACATTCTTAAGCACCCTCTTATCCTGCGAGTAGTACTTGTCAACCCTCGATATTTCGATTATTGGTCTAGTCATTCGTTTCATCGCTCAGCAAACCATTACTTAGTAAAAAATCTCGGGCAACGCTACTTGGATTTTCATTTAGAACCTCTACCCGGTAGTTCATCTGCTGCATAGCCTCCTCATCAATAATCCCATTCAGGCTTTGTAGAACTAGCTTAAGCTGAGGAAACCTTGTAAGGGTTTCAAGCCTGACCACTATACCTGCTTCGTAGGATGGGAAGTAGCGCTTGTCATCCTCAAGTAGGATTAGGTTAAGCTGCCTAACCCATGAGTCAGTGGTGAAAGCATTAATCACATCTACGCTGCCATTGGCAAGCGCCTGATATTTTAGGTTAATGTCTAGCTCCCTCACCTTTGCAAAATTGAAATTGTAAGTGTTGTTAAGGCCCCGAAAGCCATCCTCCCTTTCAAAGAAATCGAACTCAGCCCCAAAGGTGTGGTTACTGCTTTTAGCTGAGAGGTCGGAGAACGTGGATATGCTGTTCGTAAGCGCAAAGCTTTCTGCAACCGCTAGCGAGAACGAGTTGCTAAACCCAAAACGAGAGAGCCAAACAAGGTTGAAGTCGCTCAGGTATCTGCTCCTAATCAGATTGTAAAGCGTATCGGGATCCATAGGGCTATTCTCCTCTTTGAGCACAAAAAGCCACGATGTTCCTGTGTACTCGGGGTAAATATCTATATCTCCCGAAATGATTGCCGGATGAATATTGGAAGTACCACCCCCAATGCCAAACTTCCTGCTTACATTAACCCCCATTCTATCCTCAATCAGAATTGATATTATGTCGCCAAGGATATACTGCTCAGCGGTAGGCTTTGTGGCTACAACAATAGTGTCGATCCTGCTACTTTTAGGAGAATACAGGTAAGGAACTGATGAAAGCGCCAAAAGTATTACTAAAGCCACAAGGGTGGCAATGAGTTTTACTTTTGCAGATTTGCTTTTGGGCCGCAAACCCACGTAATTCTCAAATATTCCAAAGAAAAAATCGAAAGCCAGGGCGAGTAGGGCCACCAAGATAGAGCCCGCCAGAATTAACGATGAATTGTTAGTGTTAATGCCCCTGTAAATTGCTTGCCCAAGCCCACCCGCGCCAATAAAGGATGCAAGTCCGGCAAGGGCAATGGTCATAACTACCATAGTCCGCACACCGCTAAATACCTGGGGAATTGCCAACGGCCATTGGACCCTGATGAAAATCTGAAATGGGGTGGCTCCCATACCCTTTGCCGCATCAACTAGAGTGGCATTAACGCCGCTTAATCCAATAAAAGTGTTTCTGATTACAGGGAGCAAACCGTATAGCACCAGCACGAGTAGGGCGTTTAGGTAGCCTATGCCAACTAATGGAATAAAAATACCAAACAGTGCTATGGATGGTATGGTGTATATAAAATTCACTACCCCAAGCAACGGTTTTCTCAGCCAGGAGACATAGAGCATTGCAATACCCGTTGATATTCCAATGGTACATATAATGGCAATAGCCGTAAGGCTAAGGTATATATGCTGCACCATTAGCTCAAGGAAGTATTCCTTCCTTTCAACTACTGCTTGAACTATGTCAACCAAGAAATCTCCCATAAATCTATATAATTGTGTGAATTACAGAAAACCATTTATTTGGGTCGGTGTAAATCTCTTTTATCCTGAAATTGGTTGATTGGAAAAGGTTCTTTATGCTTTCTACGGTGTACTTGTAGGAATTTTCGGTATGTATGGTTTCCCCCTTTTGTATGACGATGGAGTTGAGCAGATATGGGCTATCTATTTCAACTTCACGAATCGCTTCTAAATGCATCTCTATCCGCGATTCTTCCTCGTTAAAGAGAGCTAGATGCTCAAAATCATTTGAGTTGAAGTTTGTTTTAGCTATTTGATTAGATACGTTTAGAATATTCAGATTAAATGCAGCGGTAACTCCCTTAGAATCGTTGTAAGCCCTGTTGAGAACATTGCGATTTTTCACCATATCAACACCCAGCAGGAGTTCATCACCATCATCCATTGCTTTTCGAACACCACTTAGGAATTTATGCGCCTCATCAGGGTTTAGATTACCTAGGGTGCTGCCCAAAAAGCATATCAATCGCTTCTGATTACGGGGTATTAGATGTACCTGAGAAAGAAAATCAGCAGTGATTCCCAATAGATTAAGAGATGGAAATGCGCTGGAAAGAAACCGAATGGAACCCTCAACCGCCGATTGGCTAAAATCAACAGGAATATAGGTTATGCTCTCCTGATTATCTTCAAGCACCTCCTTTAAGAGGATTAACATCTTTGAGCCATCGCCACTACCCAGCTCAACAATATCAGTATCTTTTAAACTTTTGAAAATATTGGGCGCTATACTTTTCAGAATCGATTTTTCGGTTCGTGTTGGGTAGTACTCATCGAGCCGTGTTATCTCCTCGAAAAGCAGAGAACCCTTTGCATCGTAGAAAAACTTACTGGGGATTCGCTTGGGGTTTGACTGAAGTCCTGAAATAATTTCCTGAGCAAGATCCGTTTTGCCAAGCCTGTCGAGATAATTGACCAGCTCAATTTTTGCGTGGGTTGATATATCGCTGCTATTTTGATTCATTACAGATTGTTAGTTTTGAAATTTATAGCTATCGGTACTCTGGATTCTCAAAACACCAGCGCGAACCCATATCCCAATCGCCCCGGGAGTTTCCATAAGCTGGATAGCCCTTGTTAGCTTTAAGCATCTTTGCAAGATGCATAAGGTTGTAGGTCATAAAAGTAGTATTGCGATTAGTAAAATCGTTGCTTTGGGCATTGGACTCCTTATCGAGATAGCTTGGCCCAGGGCCAACCTCACCAATCCATCCACTATCGGCCTGTGGCGGAATGGAGTAGCCAATATGCTGCAATGCGTAGAGCATACCCATAGCGCAATGCTTAACGCCATCCTCATTCCCTGTAATAATGCAACCGCCAACCTTTCCGTAGTATAGGTACTGCCCCTTGTCGTTTCTATTCCCGCTCATACTGTAAAGCCGCTCAATTAGCATTTGAGCAACCGATGACTTTTCGCCAAGCCAAATAGGGGTTCCAATAACCAGTATATCAGCAGCAAATAGCCTCTCAAAAAGCTCGGGCCACTCATCGAACTCCCATCCGTGTTCCCTCATATCGGGGTAAACGCCAGTAGCCACTTTGTGGTCAATCAAACGGATCTGGTCAACGCTAACGCCCTCATTCTCCATAATTTTTATGGATAGATTCATTAAACCTTGAGTATGACTAAGCGATGGAGATTTTTTCAGAGTGCAATTAACAAACATTGCTTTCAGTTCGGAAAAATCGATTTTACTCATAGCTATATACTTAATATTTGCTAGAGAATATTTTGAGTAACTTGTGCAGGAACGCCAACCTCACAAGGATTATCAAGGTTACTCCACTCAAACCAGCCACCATCGTAAACCGAAACCTTGGGCCAGCCCATCAGCCAGGCGTTGAACCAAGCCTCGCTGCCACGCCAGCCCGTTCCGCAGTAAAAAGCCAAATGCTTATCGGGGGTAATACCGTTTTTAATCCAGTTCTCGGCAATCTCTTGAAACTCGCGTGTAGTATGATCGAGGTTTCGGTAGTTCTCCATATGGTAGGCATCGCTGCCACAATCGGCAAAAACGGCTCCGGGAATCCGCCCCTTCTTCTCTATGTAATTATAACCACTAACCTCGCCAATATACTCGGGCCAGCTGCGCACGCAAACCAGCTCAGCCTTTGGTGATGCTAATATTTGCTTTGCCTCAGGCGTATCAACAGCCAAGTTTGGTTGCTGTGGAATGGAAACGCCAAAATCATCCACTGGTTTTTTAAGTTCATCAACCGTTGAAACCTCAAAACCATCGTCAGTCCACGACTGGAAGCCACCGTTCAAAACCCTAACATCCTTAACGCCGGCGTACATCATTATAAAAGCATTACGGATAGCCCCAATATCGCCTGCTGCGCTACCGGGGAAGGGGTCATCGTTGTTGGGGAACATAAATTTTCCGTAAAGGATAACCGTTGTGTCGGCAGTAATGCCGTGCTGCTCCAACGCTTTTTTCAATTCCTCGGGCGAGCGACGGTTCCACGTTTCTGGCGCTTCAAGCGCCAAGGTGTCCATATCAATGGCACCGGGAATATGCCCGCTCAGGTATGCATCGCGGTTGCGATAGTGAGCGTGCACCACAACAAATTTTGAGGCATTGTAATGCGCAGGTTTCCCTCCGTTGATTAGCTCATTTACCCACGATGCGGGCACAAGGTTTTTGAACCGTTCGAGTCGCTCCATTGGCAGCGAGTCGTTTGCTGACCACTCCTCAACAAAATTGTTGTAAACAGAAACATCGCTATATCCAGCCTTTACAAATAATTCCGCAACAATTTGCGAATCCTGCTCATCATATCCATAAACAATAACTTTATGGTTTGGAAGTATCCCCTTTGAGCGGACAATCTCAATCCAGTCCATATAGTTTGTCCACTTCAGGGGCAAACTTTTTGCTCCCTTAATATGGCCTCCGCGCTTCTCCCCTTTTAGCTGCCATCCATTGTAGGCATCAACGGGGCGCGTATCAATAATTTTTATATCCTCATTGGTAGTAAGAGGAATAAGCTCATTGGTAGAAATTACTTTAATCATAAATGAAAATTATTCGTTTACAATCTGGACTCCACGCCAGAATGCAATATGACCCTTAATGCTTTTTGCCAACTCACTTGGATTTGGGTAGTACCAGGCCGCATCGGTGTTAACCCTTCCTTCAACCTTTAGGCTGTAGTATGATGCATTGCCCTTCCAAGGGCAAATGGAGTGCGTGTCGCTATCGACGAGATACTCCTTTTTTACTGATTCAGCAGGGAAATAATGGTTTCCCTCAATATTCACGGTGGATTTGCTTTCAGCAATAATCTTTCCGTTCCAAATTGCTTTCATATCAATTAATTTTTTGGTTTACATTACTTTACCTCAGGCAAGCTGTTAAGTATATCGCTTACTGCTGAACGTTCACGGTAGTCGGGATTAAAGTGACGCCATATAATCTTCCCATCTTTTCCAACAACATAGGTTGCCGGGATTGGTAAATCAACACTACCATTGGAATGCGCTTCCTTTAGATTTGCCCTTAAGATTGTATTGTACATAACCACCTCAGATTTTTTTGGAGTAAAGGTTACGTCGTAAGCATTGGCAATTTTGTAATCCATATCGAATAGAATTGGGAATGCTGCGCCTGTTTTTTCAGCTGTTTTTTCGGCCAACTCTTGGTTCTCTGGTGAAATGGCCACAACTGTTGCTCCTTTCGATAGAATATACTTTAAATTGTTCTGAATCTCGGTGAGGTGCTTATTGCAAATTGGGCACCACTGGCCACGAAAGAAAATTATCACCACGGGGCCTTCTTTAAGCGACTTTTCCAATGAAAAGATTTGCCCACTCTGGTCAGTTGCTTCAAAAAGAGGTGCCGTCTGACCAACCTCAAGGCCTTTGGCCTCATCTGCTCTTCTGCCTTCTTGAGCAGCTAAACCTTTGCCTAATATCATTAGGGTAAATAAAATTAACATTGATACTCTCATAATTTAATAGTTTTGGTTCAGCTAATCAGTCGGTCTTAACCCAAAATCCTGACAATATTTAATCCCGTTTTACATCAAACTTGTAAGATTTCTCCGTTAGGTTTCCCTTTATCTTAACTAGCCAATCAATTAGCTGTTCCTCATCCTCATCGGAAAAACCTTCGTAAGCCTTTGCTAAGGCAGCATCGGCACAATGGAGAGCATTGTTGTAAAACGCTTCTCCCATTGGGGTAAGATTTACCACATTATAGCGTTTATCATTTTGAAATATTTCCCTTTTTACCAATCCCTCCTTTTCAAGTCCATCCAAAAGGCGTTTTACCTTAACTTTGTTCAACCACAAAAAATCGGCAATCTCCTGCTGAGTGCGGTTAGGATAGGTGAAAAGCAAAGACACTACACTCCACGACGATGGCCCCATTTCGTAACCACTCTCCTTTAGGCATTTCACCATTTCACGACCAACTTCTCTCGATATCTGCATTGTGAGCATTCCCAGCGACCGCCCAAACTTATATTTTGCTACCATATCACTAAACCTTTTAATCAAAAAATATTTATAAAGATATAATATTAGTTACAAATGAAACTAATATATTTGTAAAAAATTCACCTATGGATAGGAGAAAATTCTTAAAGTTTGCTGGCCTAGGAAGCGGAACATTGGCATTGGCAGGATTTTCATCTGCTGGTTTTATGGCTGGAAAGAATAAGGATGGGAATACGGGTTTTGGCAGAACGCCCTACGGCAAGGATCAGTTTTTTAACCGCAAGCCATTCTGGGTTGAAGAACCTACGTATGAAGTTGTTGGAACTCCCAAACGAATAGATTACCTCGACAGGCTTTTTAAGCGGAACGCTGAAATGTACCGCTTTATTTATTCAGTTGGGCAGGGTAACTTTGAAACCATTCAGGAGCAAGGGATCGATGCGTTGCCCGAGCATTTGAGTGAGTACTTTCGGGAACATCCTGATGCATTTGAAGAATTTTTTACAGCCATTGAAAAAGCGCAGGAGCAAAAGTCCAACTGGCCCAAATACAGAGAAAAGTATCTTCTTGCAGATGCTTGGTCGAGCGCACATTCTAGCCCATTGAAGGGTCGCGATTCCTTTCCGCCAGAACCACAGGGAACACCTGAAGAGTGGGATTTTAATGGGGTAAACCCTGATCCATTGCCGTTAAAATCGGCAAAGCACGGGTCAAAACTCATTAAGAAGATTGCACACTCCTTTGGCGCAACGCTGGTGGGCATAGCCAAGGTAAAACCCGAATGGGTTTATCAGGGTTTTTTACGTGGAGTTGGCAAGGGTGATTTTGAGATTCCCAAGCATTGGGAATACGCTGTGGTAATAGCAGTTCCGCATGAATGGGAATCGTTCTACGCCAATCCAACCTATGGCACATCCTACGATGCCTACTCGATGCTACGGTTTATTGCTGGAAAGCTGGAAACGTTTATCAGAGAGATTGGCTATCCAGCCCGATCGCACGTGCCTCCAACCCAGTACGATTTGGTGATGCCACCGCTGGCCATCGATGCGTGATTGGGTGAGCTGGGCAGAAACGGAGTGCTAATCACCCCAGAACTTGGCGGAAACACCCGATTGGCCGCAATAACCACCAGTATGCCACTAGAGCCAGATAAACCTATTGATGTGGGCATTGCGGAATTTTGCATGAAATGCAAAATATGTGCCGAGGAGTGTCCCAGCGAATCCATCAGTTTTGACGATGAACCAACTCAAAATATTCGTGGATTTAAGCGGTGGAGCATCGATCAGGATAAATGCTTTACGGTATGGAACTCCGTGGCCACAAGCCATTCAAGGGGATGCCGGGTTTGTCTATCGGTTTGTCCATACTCACGCAAAAACAATTGGCTACACACGCTTGCACGAGAAGGTGACCCTCGAGATCCATCAGGAGTTATTGCTTCGGTAATGCTGGCAATGCAGAAAAACTTTTTCGATTACCCTGGTGCTAACGAGTACCTTCCTCCCCCAGATGGTAACAATAAAACATACGGCAAAGCCCCCGACTGGCTAAGAACGGAGGAGTGGTTTGATATTTAACACCACTATTAAATCAATCTACCAATCATTCAATCCTGTTAGAGGCAGGCAGGCATTCAATCATTCAATCCTGCCAGAGGCAGGCAGGCATTCAATCATTCAATCACTCAAACCATGTTTCCCTACTCAACAATAGCACAACCCATATTCTGGATGATAATGGGCATTCTTATCGCAACGTTTTTCGTTGGACTTCGATTCTGGTTTCAGGATTTACGTATTAGGATGAACTGGTGGAAATGGGCTCTACTATCTATATGGCTATTCCTTTTGGCCTTTACGCTAGGAGCTGGCTTTACGCTAATTGGTGAGGACGAGCCAAAGGCAGGTGCTCGATTAATGCTATTTTTTGGAGTGATAATACTTATTACAGGTAGCGGGCTATGGAAACTACTAGCACAGGGAAGAGAAAAAAAACAGCAGTAAAGGATTGGATAGTTGTATTGGGTATCCCCTTAGTGATACTACTCTCGTGGGTAGCTGGTGGGTACTTTAATGTTAGTGGCGATTTGGCCTTAGCACACGAAAGTATCCAAGCAAAAGACCTAAATCTAGATAGAGTAAATTCGCATAAGTGGAATATTTCTGACAGTTTAGACAACCACATTGGTTGTGCATACCTTGGCAAGGGAAGTGGGTATGGCGGCACAATGCTAATACTTACCTTTACTGACACATCCAGCGTTATAATTGATATTGATATTATTTCCCATTCCGAAACGTATACCTACTTTAAGAAGCTTCAGGAAAAGAGTTTTTTTGCTAAAGTCATTGGGCAACATCCAAAAACCCTCGCAAATGCTAACGATATTGATGCAGTGTCAGGTGCAACCCTCTCCTCGCTAGGAATAATTGAAGGTGTTATTGATGGCTACTCGAAAGGCGAAGGTGTTTCCTTTAATCGTAAAACTAGCATAACCTTTGGATTAAAGGAGGTAGCCGTAATTCTCCTTTTAGCATTTGGACTGATAATACCAAAAGTAAAGAGGCCTAAGCTAAAAGTTAGGCTACTTTGGTTGTCACAAGTTGGAGATCTTGCAACCCTTGGCATTTGGCTAAACAGCGCAATTACACTTACCCAGCTAAATGCGCTAACGCAAGGGTACCTACCTGCGCTGGCGGGTGGGCTTTTTATCGTAATCATTATAATAGGCAGCCTTCTAATTCCCTTGGTAAGCGGGAAGAACATCTACTGCTCATCTGTTTGCCCCTTTGGGGCTGCGCAGCGGGTTTTAGGGCTGTTGGGATACCCAAGAACTTTTCGTCCATCATACTTCAAATGGCTAAAGAGAATACAATGGTCCGCTGCTCTAATTGCAATTTCTGTAGCAGCCTATGCACGAAACCCAACCATATCGGACTACACCATCTTTGGCAATTTTTTCAGGTTGAATGGCTCGTCGATAGCCATTGGGGCAGTTGTTTTAGTGATTATATTGTCACTATTTATCAATCGGCCCTGGTGCCATTTTGCTTGCCCAATTGATGGGGTATTTGCATACATTAAGTTTCTAAACAGAAAGATTGTTAAACCTTTTACAACTAAAATTTCAAACAATGAAAAGAGCTAAACTGAAAACGATGCTGATCTTAGCACTCGTTACATTCACAATTAGCATCAATGCTGCTTCAAAGGCAGACAATACAATCATCAATTCAAGTACTACCCATCAAACAACTCCTTCTAATGTTCAAAGCGATACGCTTGTCATCCTTTGGACCTCTGGCGATCCAGATGTTGCTTTAAAAGTGGTATTTATGTACGCTGGCACATCGGCTCGCGTAAAATGGTGGAGTCACGTTAGGCTGATAATCTGGGGGCCATCCACGAAGCTAACTGCTGAAAACCCCGAAATTCAACAGGGGATTGCAAAAATGCAGGAAAATGGCGTGGCGGTTGAAGCCTGTAGGGCTTGCGCCGATGATTATGGCGTTTCCGATACGTTATCGTCATTAGGTATTGATGTGAAGTTTATGGGGAAACCGCTAACAGAGTATCTCAAGACAGGAAAAAAGGTTTTAACCTTTTGAGCTCTTACAAACACAATTTTTTGTCAGGTTTGTTATTCTGCTCCGACTAATACCTAAAATCAGCATTTACTAACTAAAAACAGAAACTATGAAAAGGATGATTTTAGGAGTAATCTTATTTATTGTTGCAGGATTGTTTGCCCAAACAAATGCTCAGGATGCAAAAACCGATGCAAAAATTGTTGCCGTAAAATTTCACGCCGATTGGTGTGGTGCATGCAAGGCCATTGCCCCTGATTTTAAAGCCTTGCCGAACAAGTTTGAGGGTAAATCGGTTAGCTTTTACCAATTCGATTTAACCAATAAAGAGACAAAAGAAAAATCGAACGAGCTGGCAAAAGAGCTAGGTTTAGAAACGATTTACAACGACAACCAGAAAACTGGTTTTATCCTTGTAATCGACACCAAAACCAATCAGGTGCTCGAAACCCTTACTCGTAAGGATGATTTAGCTTCGATGGAGGAAAAAATTAGCAAGTTCTTGTAATTGTTAGGTTTATAAATTTAAAAAACCGCCCATTGGGCGGTTTTTCAGCTACTGTTGAAAGGAGAAGATCTAAGTGAAAATTATCTGGGTGTTTTCGCCCCCACACTTCCCATAAAAATCTCCTATAGTAAGAACACCGCTGCATCCTTCCCAAAGGTCATCCTCAGTTAGCTTAAACATATCCATTGCCAACTTGCATGCATAAATCTCACCACCACCTGCTGTAATCATCTCCAAAAATTCATCCACGGGTGGTATATCAAGTTTGGCCATTTGGCTCTTCATCATGGCTGAAACACCAGCCTCTACCCCAGGTAGCATGCCAAGTATGGATGGGAAGGGAAGCCCTCCCGGCATTCGCATGGCGGGATTACCAACAGCACCCGTATGTATCTTCTTCATCTGTTTTTTTGTGATGGCATCAAGCCCAAAGAATGTGAAAAAAACTTTCGCTTCAATACCCTCCATAACTGCACCGTTAGCCATTACCAACGTTGCATACACATCCTCAATTGTGCCCTTGGCACAAATGATACAAACCTTCTTTAATGGTTTTTCGTTAACCTCTTTATTCATGGCAATTTTTGTTTTTTAAACTTCGTTAGACACAGCTTGCAGGCTTAGGAATGCCAGCAATTTTTGTAGAAAACTTCAAGGGGCCTCCAGGGAACAGCTCATACAAACCCTTGATATCTACTATCCCCGATTTACCAACCTTTCGTATTGAAAGTTGTGCACCAGCAGCATGCTGTTTCCTAAGGTAGTCTATCACCTCAAAATGCTTATCGGTTAAAGTAATGCCTATCTCTGCTGCAATTTCCTGTGCAATCTCTTTTGTCCATTCGGCGGGGTTTTCAAGATAGCCTTCGCCATCAACCTGAACGGTTACCCCAGCAATAGTTTTTTGTGCCATAGCAATTATTATTTTTGGTTTATAACTAGTTGGATTTAGCAATTTTTTTTATGTATGATATAGCAAAGCCCAATGCTAATTTCATTTCGGGCTTATTCATTTCTCTAATCATGTTCCACATCGAGTATCTCGGAATTTCATTGTCATTAGCGGTTTCGTTAAGCTTATCCAGGACCAGGTTAAAGGTTTTTATGTTCTTCAAAAAGTTGAATAAAAGCTCAACGATTTGGTTGGGATCAATTTCAAAGGATTGCTTTTCAAGCTCCAAAACCGAAGTGTTGTAAACATCCTTTGTAATTAAGTAGAGATCGCTTAGAAGATCATCGTAAGCTTCAGATTTTAACCTTTGCTGGTTCACGTACTCCAGTAGGAGATCAATCTTTTGCTCCAGATTATCTATCCTACTATTTAAAACATTATCTTCCATATCATTGTAGTTTATTGTTCAAAAGTGATTATTGTTCTATTTGTTTACCAGCCATACTCATCTCCGATTCTAAGGGCATCTCTTTTCCCTTTAGCAGAATGTGCCAATATATCCAGCGGAAGATTAGCTTCCCATAATGGTTTATCCTTGTGTTTTTCAACAACCAAAAGGGGCCGATTCCAGGCAATGGGTAGCTCCCAGGTAGAGGTTCGGTTTCGTAGTTAAAATCAATAAGAGCGCCCTTGCCGTAACCAGTCTCAATATAGCAATTTGCATGCCCATCAAAGCTTGCTGTCATTGGTCTACCCTCAATGAGGCTCATTATATTCTCAAATAGAATATCAGAGGCAAAATGGGCAACCGATCCCGCCTTAGATGTGGGAATATCAGAAGCATCGCCAAGTACAAATATATTTGGGTGCGACTTGGATTGCAGGGTGTGTTTATCAGTAGGCACATAGTTCATGTCGTCGCCAAGACCGCTACGTTCAATCATCTCGTCGCCTATGTTCATCGGAACAATTGCTAAAAGGTCAAAAGGCAGCTCTTTCTGATCGTATGAAACCAAGGTCTTCTTCTCGTTGTCAATCCGCTCGATGTAGAATTCTGTTTCTACATTGATATTCTTCTGCGCAAGAAGCCCGCTAAGCATCTGAGTTGCAATGGGCTTTGTAAAAGCACCCGGCAGTGGAGTGGCGAATGTGATATCTACTTTGTCGCGAATACCCATTTCAGTGAAGTAGGCTTCAGCCAAAAAAGTAAACTCAAGTGGTGCCACGGGGCATTTAAAGGGCAGCTCGGTGATAGCCACAACCAGTTTACCCCCTTCCCACGACTTGAGGTGATGCCTTAAAGCAAGGGCTCCCTCAAGGGTATAAAAATCGAAAATGCTCTTACGCCATTGGTTGCCAAGCATACCAGGCGTTTCATCGGGCCTGATATGGGTTCCGGTTGCAATGATAAGGTAATCGTATTCGAGTGTTTCACCTTCTTTTAGTAATACCCTACTATTATCTGCGTCAATCCTATCCACTTCTGAAAATATTACATTTACTCTTGAGGGGAAAAAGTTTGACTTTGGCTTTATTACATCCTCCCTACCGTAAATTCCAAATGGGATGAACAGTAAACCAGGTTGATAGTAATGTACTTTATCCCTTTCAACCAGGGTAATATCCCATTCGTTCTGATTAAGCGCCTTGTGGAGTTTATTCGCCATTATGGTACCTGCTGTACCACCTCCTAGTATTAATATTCGTTTCATTATATTGATTTTTTTAAAAATTTGTTATTACATTGCTTGCTCATAAGTTGCTTGTAAAACTACTTGTTTTGTTATTCAAATAACAAAGACTGTTTATGATAATTATCATAACATGATAATTATCATAAGACTGGTATTTACAAAAAACCAGGCACGGCCCAGTATTTATTTAAAAAAGCAAAGAAAACTCATGTCAAATAGTTGCAACTGCACCAATTGTGAATTACGATCAGCCTTCTTTGAAAGCTTTAAGGAGGCACAGCAGGGTATTATTTGCGATGAAAAAATTGAAGTTGCCTATTCACCTGGTCAAACCGTTTTTAAAGTGGGCGATCCGGTAAAATATTTTTTCTACCTCAAGAGCGGACTGGTTAAGCTTTACAAAACCGACCCCGAAGGGAATGATCAAATCATTACAATTGCCTCACCTTTCGACTTTGTGAGCTTGCTCGGAGTTTTCTCTGAAACTCATCATTCCTATTCCGTATCTGCCATTGAAGACTCTGTGGTTTGCTGCATAGGCATCGACCGGATGAAATCAATTGCCCAGCAGAATAGCCTTTTCAGTATGAACATTATGGAACGGCTTGGAGCAATATCGAACAAGATCATTCAAGAATCGCTAGAGATAAGGAAAAGGAATGCTCACGGTAAGGTTGCCTACATTCTTTTTAAATTTAGCAAAGAGATATACCAAAACTTAGTGTTTAATCTCCCCCTATCGCGAAGGGAAATTGCCGAATATACAGGAATAACGACCGAGAGCGTAATACGTATTTTTTCTGAATTCCGTAAAGAGAAACTCATACGTATCAATGGTAGAGAGATAGAAATCCTTAATGTGGAAACCCTCGAAAAGGTTTCTAAATACGGGTAGAATCCTTTTTGAAGCACTTGGTTACTATGATTCTACGCCCTTAGAAGAGTGTACCTGAGTTAAATAGGAGTACCTCCCTTGGTGTGCCCCATGGCAAAATGGAGCATTCTTAGTATGCTTGCAACCGCACCAAGCCGCCATTTTTTGCTCATCAATTTTTACCTCCCTTGGCTGAAACGATGTAACCTGATGTGAGCCATCGCAGAAGGGTTTATTATTACTCTTTCCGCAGGCTCACCAGTAGTAGGCTCCAGGTTTCATGTCCATTACAAAGAGATTTTTTGGGGCAATCTTGGGCTTTTCCATAGTAGTATGTTTAGTTAAGATTGCTTATACTGCAATATACAAAAAAAGGCCTAGCAAATGCCAAGCCTTTGTAATTTTGATACAGCAATATTAAAACGAAACTATCTGAAAGCCCTCATCGATTAGTTTTAGTATGCTGGGATGATCCTTATACTCTCCTAAAAGCGGAACGCCAGCTTTTTCAACGGCACTCTTTACACCAAATGCCTGTGAGCAGAACTTGCAAGCTCCGGTAATGCTTGGCTTCAAAGCGGCATACATTCCGTGTAGCTTGTGATTTTCATCCTCAAGGGCAGGAATCCACTTGGTGCCTGCGCCCTCAAAAATAATTCTAAAGTCAGCTTTGCTGTCAATGGCCTCGTTAGCCAGAACGAATGCATTGGCAATTCGTCCCATGGCCTCTGCCGAATCTGTGTCGGCGAAAATTACAATGGCAAGTTTTGTCATCTTTTTACTTCTTTATGGTTATTAATTTTATTGTAACCATATAGTCGTAAGATTAAATTAATCCTGACACTAATCTTTAGAAATTTTAGTAAGAATTACTTTTTTTAATGATTCTATCTCCTCTTGGCTTGGATTGCCGTTTTGGGGTGGTTTACTCAAGACGCTATCAATAAGGTAGGTTTGCTTTTCATAGTCGGCACAAGCTTTACATATCATCTTATGTGCTTTAAGTTGCAATCTCTCAGTAAAGCTAAGCTTTATATGAAGTTTTTTCTCCATTAGTTCTGTTGCCCTTAGGCAAGAGAGTAGTAGTTTGTTCATCAATCTCCCCATAATCATCACTTTTTAAACCAGTTTTCCTCGATACACCCTCTCAGCTGAAGTTTTGAACGATGGAGTATCTGCCAATAATTAGTGGGGGAAATTCCCAATTCCTGACAAATTTCATCACTTTTTCTATCGTCGATATACTTCAGCTGTACGCACGATTTCCACACATCGGGTAGTAAGTCAATGCAAAGTTTTAATACCAGGTTAAAGTCATTATTATCCAGCAGATGTTCTTCGTCATAATCCCAGTGCGTAGGTGTTGACTCAGGTAGCCAACCTCCCTCTTCATCGAAAAACCGACTGGTTGCATGTGGCTCTAGTCCATAGCTGCTATGCTGCTTAACTCGGGTTCGGTAGTGGTCGATAATCTTTCTGTTTAGGATGGAAAAGAGCCAGGTTCTAGGGGTGCTCTCGCCCTTGAACTTTTCGAACGATTGATATGCAGCCAGAAAGGTCTCTTGAACCATATCGCGGGCTAGCTCATCATCGGAGACTTTGTACTTAGCCCAAGTCAGAAGTGGGCTGGTGTAATCCTCAATTAGCTGATTAAATTGTTCTTCTGCTTTTCTCAAGGGCATTTTGTTTTATACCCAAATATAAGACTTTTTCGTATAGTTACAATTGAAACTAATACCTTTGTGAAGCTAAATTATTTTTAATGTATGGTATAGATATGGAAAACATTCTGGATTTCAGCAGCATAGTAATAATAGCTTTCTTCGCATTAATCTCTTTCACCTTAGTTGTTTCCGCAGCTATATCCTTTGGGGAGCGTGAGACTATGGCAGGGAAAAGGTTGGTTTTGGCGTCGCTTATTTCTGCGATACTAGCCTTTGCTTTAGGCTATTTTAACTATCAGGCAAAACCAGCAATTGCAATAATCCTTGTTGCAATAGCAGGAATTATCCTATATCTATTCCTTAAAAGGCCCATTAATCGAGCAGCAGCTGTATCTTCTCCACAAAGAGACGTTGATGAGGCTGACACCATCTTTGCCCGTATGAGGCTAACCCCAAACTCGCCTGCATGGTGCAATTACTACCAAAACCATCCTTACGAAGCAGAGCAGGATTCCAAAGCACGCCAGCTACCGGGACTTCTATCAGAGAAAAGCCTTTACTACAATCCGCTAACATTTTCATCGGCCAACGCCAATTTTCAAATAATTGAGTATTTGCATGGAGCAATTAAACATCCTGTTAGTATCGATAAAAAGGAGGTAAACGCCGATAGGCTAACCCAGTATTAAAAAATTGGGCACTACACCTTGGCGTTCATAGCGTTGGTGTTGCTGAGCTAAAGGACTACCATTGGTACACCAAGCGGGGCAGGGGCGAGCATATTGGAAAACCAGTTAATACAACTCATAAGTTTGCTATTGCTCTTACTGTTGAGATGGATTCGCATAATATCCAATCGGCACCATCATCGTCCGTGGTAGTCGAGTCATCACAACAATACCTTCGGTCGGCTAACATTGCGTTGCAACTCTCGTTGTTTTTAAAGAATTTGGGTTACGACTCAAGAGCCCATATAGATGGCGATTACGAGTTAATATGCCCGCTAGTTGCCTGCGATGCTGGGCTAGGTGAAATAGGTCGAATGGGATTACTGATGACCCCAAAGCTAGGCCCAAGGGTTAGGGTAGCGGTTGTAACCACCAGCGCACCGCTTTTAGTAGATACTCCAAGCAATGATTCTACTATGATTGAGTTTTGCCGATTCTGCAAAAAATGCGCCGAGTGTTGCCCGGGTAAAGCAATACCTACAGATGATATGAGGGAGATAAAAGGGGTAAAGCGTTGGCAAATTAATCCCGAGTCGTGCTACCAGTACTGGTGCATATCGGGCACCGATTGTGGCCGATGCATTTCGGTTTGCCCTTTTAGCCATCCCGATAATATTTTGCATAATGCCATAAGGCATATAATCAGGCGATCAAGAATTGTGGCACGGTTTGCATACATTGCCGATGATTGGTTATACGGACGAAAGCCAAAACCTAAGAAAATGCGGGGTTGGATGGTTTTTAACTAGCTATAATTATACCCATGGGCAATCACCAAGATAAGCTGAAGATTTTTTTTTGAATACCATCGCCTAAAAGCAGGTTAAATGTAAGCAGTTGCTTCAACCTCAATCAGCGCATCAAAGTGTAAATTGCGGGTTGGAATTAGGCACCGAGCCGGTTTGTGATTTCCAAAGAACTCGGCATACACTCCATTTACAGTGCTCCAGTCATCGATGTGTGGGATATAAACCCTAACCTGCAATACCTTCTCCTTACTACTCCCCGCTTCGTGTAGAATACGTTCTACATTTTTTAGAACCTGTTCGGTTTGTTTTACAATACCCACGGGCATTTGGCGCGTTTCGGGATCGAGAGGTAGTTGACCCGATAGGTATAGCATTCCATTATGCTCAACGCACTGGGAGTAGTGCCCATTGCTTTTGGGCATATTTGGGGTTGTTACAATTTGCATATTCGATGTTTTACTAATTTAGAAATTTGATGCTTTAAGGCCATTTGCCAGCATCAACAGGTCGGCTAGTGCTATGGCCGTAATGGCCTCAATAACTACAGGCACTCGTAGGGCTATACACGCATCATGTCGACCTTTTACCTCTAGCTCCTCAACCTTGCCGCTTTCAATGCTATAGGTCTGCTGCTTTATGCCTATGCTTGAGGTGGGTTTTACGGCAACCCTAAATACCAGCTCATTGCCATTGGAAATGCCTCCTGTAATGCCTCCTGCATTATTGGTTGCAGTACGGCCCGTTTCATCGAGTATTGGGTCGTTGTGCTGGCTGCCAGCCATGGTTGCTGCCTTGAATCCTGAGCCAAATTCAATGCCCTTAATTGCCGGTACGGCAAAGGCTAAATGGCTAATAACGGACTCAACTGAATCGAAAAATGGTTCACCAACTCCAAGTGGAATTCCGCTTGCTTTGCACTCAACCAACCCACCAACCGAATCGCCCTTAGCCATTGCTTCCTCAATGGCTTTTTCAATGTTAGCATCGCCTCCGGCAGAGATTAGCTTCGCATTTATATCAATATTGCCAAGTATCTTTTTTGCCACCACACCAGCCGATACAAGTGTGAGCGTAAGCCTTCCCGAGAAGTGACCTCCGCCGCGCACATCGTTGTAACCGCCAAATTTTTTGTAGGCCACAAAATCGGCGTGGCCTGGCCTAGGGGTTTTGGCTATATTGCCATAGTCGCCCGATTGGGTGTTGTTATTCCGAAACAGAATGGTTAAAGGCGCACCGGTGGTGTGTCCATTTACCCATCCCGACACAATTTCGGGGGTATCATCCTCTTTGCGAGGCGTTGTGCCCTTTGCACCCGCCTTGCGGCGATTGAGGTCGGTCATAAAATCATCAACAGAAAGATTGATGCCCGGTGGCACACCATCGATGGTAACGCCTATGGCTTGGCCATGCGATTCGCCAAAAATGGAAATGCGGAATATTCGTCCAAATGAATTCATAGTATTGCTTATGTCTATTGTTTTTCAAAGATAGCAACAAATGTCTATCCATCAGCAACTAGGTGGGCTTGTATTGTGTAAAAACCGCAGAGAATAGATTTTCTACAAAATTTGCCAATATATTTGTACATAAATAGATTAACCATGAAGTTGTTAATTGTAGAAGATAATGCTGAGCTATCCGACGACCTAGCTATTTTTTTGACCGAGAATGGTTTTGTGGTTGAGGTGGCTTACAACCTAAATGAGGCGGAACAGAAGATTTTTGACTACAGCTACGACCTCGTAATTCTCGATTTGGGATTGCCCGACGGTAGCGGCCTTGATCTACTGCGCAAGGCCAAGGCCAGCCGTTTGAAGATGGGTTTTCTAATAGTTACCGCCCGTAATGCCATAGAGGATAAGGTTGCTGGTTTGGAGCTGGGGGCCGACGATTACATCACCAAGCCGTTCCACAAGGCCGAGCTAAATGCCCGTGTGCGCTCTATCATCAGGCGTAAGAATGCCGATGGCAACAACTTGATTGAAATAGGTAACATTGCTGTTAACTTGCTTTCACTCGATGTAACCGTTGCGGGTATGCCCATAGATCTTACCCGTAAGGAGTTCGACTTGCTGGTTTACTTTCTGTACAACAAGAACCGTGTGCTTACCAAGGAGAGCATTGTGGAGCATCTGTGGGGCGACCATGCCGATCAGGCCGATAGCTTCGACTTTATCTACAATCATATCAAAAACCTTCGTAAGAAGCTACAGCAAGCAGGCGGCGATGTGCAAATACAATCCGTTTACGGAATGGGGTATAAATTTTCACAAAACAGCTAAACCATGAGGCCAAAATCCATCCGGTTGCTCACCAAAACAACCTTTATATATCTGGTATTTATACTAATAGCGTTCTTCTCTACTGCAGTCTTCATCATTCAACGTACCAATAATTTTATTGATGAGGATACCGAGAGCTACTTTAGTAGGAGAGAGCGTAGGGTGATTAGAGTGATTGAGGAGGGAGAGAGGGACTTAAGCGAGATTAACGATTTAGTGAAAATCGAAAACCTTTCGGCGATAGCTGTTTCTACGTATCCAAAGTATCGTGATACTACCATGGTGGTAAGCCAAATGGATGACCCCATGCTGCTCCGCGAAAAAACCATTTTGGTGAACACCAGCAAGGGGCATTTTGAGTACAAGATGTACAAGAATATTAGCGATTTCGATAAGTTCCGTCAGGGTGTTTTGAGCACCATTACCAACACGTTCATAATACTGGTGCTTGTACTTACGCTATTCAGCTTATTTCTGTCGGGGTTTCTATTCAGGGCTTTTCACCGAATTTTAGGTTCGATGTCGAAGTATAAGATTGGTAACGATTTTAAGCTGCCCGATGTGCGAACATCAACCTCAGAATTTAAAAAGATGCAGCTGCTTGTAAGCAAAATGATTACACAAATTGAGTCGGATTACCGTAAGCTAAAGGAGTACACCGAGAATATGGCCCACGAGATGCAGACCCCGCTAGCCATAATTCGTAGCAAAGCCGAACTCCTTATTGCCGATGAAAAGATGATGGTTGAGCACTCCAAAACTATTAAGGTGATTTACGATGAGGCAACACATCTCTCGAATTTGGGCAATACCCTAAACCTGCTCACCAAAATTGAGAATGGCGAGTATGATAAGGTAGAGCAGCTAAATACTTACCATATCATTAACCGGCACGTTGAGGCCGTTAAGGAGATGTTTGACCTTAAAGGGCTAAAGCTCATGGTGGAGCTAGATCCGAACCATACGCTACATCTCGACCCGCTTCTCTTCGATGTTATGCTTAAGAATCTTCTAAAGAATGCCCTTCGTTACGGTTTAAGCGTGGGGCCAGTGCTACTAACTACAAAGGGTAACACGCTGTCAATTAGTAATTACGGAAACCCATTGCCTTTCGATTCATCCAAAATATTTAACCGATTCGTGGGTAGCAATGGGGCAAAATCGGCTCTGGGACTTGGGCTTGCGCTGGTTAAACGGATTTGCGATTTGAACCAGCTAACCATTACCTATAGCTTTTGCGATGCTCAGCATACATTTTCCATCAAATCAGCAGAGTAGCTAAACAGTTAACCCAACTCCCTGTTTAACAACCGAACACAGAATTGCTGTAGAATCTCAACAGGATTTCTACAGAATCGATATGTAGCTTTGTGGCAGTATAGTTCAAAATTTGGTTAACAAGTAAATATTCAAATATGTTTAGGCTAATAGTTACAGCATTAATATCTCTTAGTACTCTTTCAACACTTTTTGCCAGCGATGCTGGCGAGGGGATGGCTCTAGGAGCTATCAAAGGTTTTGTTTACGATTCGTTATCGAGGCAACCCCTCGAGTATGCTACCGTTTCGGTGGTTAACGCCAGTACCGGCACCCTTGTTACGGGAACCATTACCGACGAAACTGGTTTTTTTCGAATCACTGGAGTTGAGCCGGGTAGCTACGCGCTGGATGTAACTTTTATTGGGTATCATAATAAAAGGGTCAACGGAATAGTGGTGGAGAGAGGAGTGCGAACTGTTGATGCGGGGCGTATACTGCTTGCTTCAACCGATCACTCCATTGATGAGGTGATGGTTGTGGGCGAGCGCCCCACCATGCGGTACGAGATTGACAAGAAGGTGATAAACGTGAGCCAGAGCCATACCTCGTCGTCGGAATCGGCGGTGGAGGTGCTCGAGAATATTCCATCGGTAACGGTTAGTATAGAGGGCGATGTAAGCCTAAGAGGTAGCGGTAGCTTCACCGTGCTAATTGATGGCAAACCCAGCATTATGGATGCCAACGATGCGCTGAACCAAATTCCTGCAAGCCAAATAGAGAATATCGAGATCATCACCAACCCCTCGGCCCGATTCGACCCCGATGGTGTGGCTGGTATTATCAATATTGTGATGAAAAAGAATAGGCTGCAAGGCCTAAGCGGGGTTGTGAATGCCAATGTGGGTACGCATAACCGTTACGGTGGCGATTTTATGATGAGCTACCGAAAGGAGCGGGTAAACCTGATTTTTGGTGCCGATTACCGCCGAAGGGGGACGTTTGGAGAGTCCACCAGTTTGAACGAAACCTATAGGGCCGATACATCATACCTTTATCGCTTTGGCGAGTTTAACCAGGGAGGTTACTCGTGGGGATTTAGGGTTGGTGCCGATTTTAATATCAACCCCAAAAACACGCTAAGCGTGGGCTATCGATTTGGCGACAGGGATAGGGGGTCTAATTCAGATCAACTTTTTGAGGAGTGGCGATCGACTGACTTAAATAGAACCATATACTCCAGCACCGACGAAAGTAGTAGGGGCGGTTTTTTCCACAGGGCAACCATGGATTACCGCAAGGAGTTCGATGGCAAGGATCATAACATCTTGGCGCAAGTAACTTTCGGTAGTAACGATTTTAGGGAGTGGTCCGAGAATCTGCTCTTTGATGCCAATGACCTACTAACGAATGGGCAACGATCTACCGAGGAGGGGCCGAGCAACAGCGTAACCCTAAAGTTGGACTACACCTTACCCCTTGGCGAATCGAATAGGTTTGAGACGGGTTACCAGGGGAATATCCGACGTTCCGAGGAGGCCAACACCATGAGCCTTTACAATGCGGGTAGTGGTCAGTTTGAGGTTGACGACCTTTACTCTAAAAACGTGGAATACCGCAATAATATCCATGCCCTTTACGCCATGCTGGGCGGTCAGCGTAACGATTTTGGATACCAGCTGGGCGTTAGGGCCGAGCAGACCGATAGGCTAATTGATTTGGTGGGCGAGGAGACCGAATTTGATTTGAATCGCTTCGATTTTTACCCCACCGTGCACTTCTCCTATAACCTACCCGCCGAGCAGGAGGTAATGGCCAGCTACACCAGGCGTTTGCAAAGGCTGCGTGGGTGGTATCTTGAGCCATTCTACACGTGGAGCGATGCTTACAACATTCGAATTGGTAACCCCGATTTGCTACCTGAGTATATCGACTCGTACGAGGTAAGCTATCAAAAAAGATTTACGAAGAATGTAATTTCCGTTGATTTGTACTACCGCGTTTCGCACAACAAGATTGAGCAGATCCGTAGCATTTACGACGATACCGACAATATATTCCTGACCACCTTTGCCAATGTGGGTAAAGATTTCTCGCTGGGTACCGAAATAATGGTGGGGTTCGATCCAACCCGCTGGTGGCATTTCGACTTGATGGGTAATATATACGACTACAAGCAGGAGGGGACCCTAAATGGGGTAGACTATACGGCAGAGAGTTTTAACTGGAACCTTAGGATGAATAATTCGTTCCGTTTGGCGCAGTTTACCCGCCTACAGGTAATGGGGATATACAATAGCCCAACTGTGACGGCACAGGGTAGGCGCGAATCGTTCATGATGGCTAACCTAGCGCTTAAGCAAGATTTTTATAAGAATGCATTTTCGCTTACGTTTTCGGTTCGCGATGTGTTTGGTACCATGGGGCGTAAAAGCACAGTACAGGATATTGGCTTTTACACCTACTCCGAGTGGAACCCTCGCACACCAATTTTTACGCTTACAGCATCCTTTAGGATAAACAACTTTATGACCGAAAGGCGTCGTGGTCAGAATGGCGACAACGGTAATGGAATGGATGAGATGAATGGGGGCGAGGAGTTTTAGGCTGGCGATCACATGCGGTGGTCACGCATACATAAGTGTTTAAATTATGCATACGTGGCTACCCAAATTTAATATCTGATTATTTGACTATTCCTCTTGCTGTGCCAGTAAGGTTCCATAAAATTACTAGCTCACCTCATCATATCCGCTCTTGATAATTGTTGATAACATCTTGAAGCGAATGTTCGCCTTTATGGTGTTGGTGGAGTGCGCAGGTATAATTATTGACTGGCCCGTTTCGAGTTGATTAGAGTTGCTGTCGATAATGATTTCGGCTCTACCATCGATTATTTGAATAAAGTTATCGAAGGGCGACAACCTGTCGGTTAGGGTTTCGCCCGAATCGAATGATACAGCGCTCACGTTGCCAGTTGTTTTCTTGATTATAGTTTTAATCACCACCGAATTTGGAACGTACTCAATAATCTCAACAATAATTAAAATTTTCCCTTTCTCTAGCTCCAGCTCATTCATCACATTGTGTTTTAAACTATAGGTTTTGGTAAATCTCTTTTTAAAGTTCTACTACCAATTTCATGGTAACTATGTAAATTATAGCAAACTTAAATCATTGGTCTGGGTTTGAAGACAGAAGACAGAAGAATGAATTAACAGGCTTCAACCTTCCATCTTCGGACTTCCGCCCCTAGAATCTTTCAACTAAAATTGTAGTAGTACCCTTTTGTGTAATTCTTTGGCCTGCCCAATCCAATTGTCCTTGTGTATACGGCTTGGTGAAATATCAAGTATCTCTGTGATGGTTTGTACATCCGTTGGTGTGAACTTGCTAATCTGCTCAAACGTGAATATGTCAAGTAGGTTGAGCCTCTCTTCAATCCACAGGCTAATGCCTTTGATTAGGGTTAGGTTGTTCGCTTGATATTTATGTGATGTACCAAGATTGGTAAATGAAATGGTACTTTTTTTCTCGCTGATACTTGTTAGCAACTCTGTTTTTTCCCCGTCAATTTTAAGAAGGCTCTTGGCTTGATATACCCATTCGTCCCTTTCAATTCTACCCGGGAAGAACTCAATGGCCTGGGTAACTGTTTCTATATCCTCGCTATTGAAGTTTGCAATTTGTCTAAATGTGAAAATTCCCAAAGCATTTAGCTTTTCTTCTATCCAGCCACCAATACCATTTATTAGGGTAAGCTTATCGGCTTCGTGCTTGTGGGCTATTCCAATTCGCTCGAAGTAGATATTGGTATTCCTCGCCCTGATGCGATTCAATGCCGCTTCTTTTATCTCATCCTGTACAAGTTCCTTTGCCTGTGCCACCCACTCATCGCGTTCAATTCTACCTGCAAAGTACTCAATGGCGATATTAATCTTTTCAATATCCTTTGCTGTAAATTTGCTAATCTGCTTAAACGAGTATATGTCGATAGCATGTAGCCTTTCCTCAATGAATGGGCCTATGCCGCTGATCATTTGTAGGTCATCCTTCTGCTCTGGGGTGGCTGTACCAAAGTTGCTATAATCAATTAAATGCTTACGTTTGGCGATAAGAAGTAGTGCTTCCTCCTGATCGCTAATTCTTTCCTCATTGTTTGCATTTTTAAGGGTAATCCTGCCAGCCTCCTTTTCGATTTTTGTATTCAAAGCTCTTAGGTTTTTCACCTCATTCTTTTGCTGCTCATACTCTTTGGTTTTCTCTGCCAAATCATTCTCTAACCTGGAGTTATTGGTTAAAAGTCTGTCGATTTGATCCTCACGTTTCTCAATTGTTGTTTCAAGTGCAGTAACTTCCCTTTTGTGAATAAACCGTGAGTAAAGCCAAGCGGTTACGTACCCAACTATTGCCGATACCAGCAATAACGATATAATAACAAGGGTTGCTTCGGTCCTTGCAGTCATTTGTAATACTGTTATTGTATTCATTCTCTTACTATTTAATGGTTACTACTGATCTTCGGTTCTTCGCTCTGCCTTGGTCGGTGCTGTTGTCGGCTGCGGGCTCTTTCTCGCCCTTCGACTCAATCCTAATTCTGCTGGCTGGCGTACCCATGCTTTCGAAATACTTTTGCATGGTTTGGGCTCTTCTTAGCCCAAGGGCTTGGTTATATTCTATTGTACCAATAGCATCGGTGTGGCCAGTGATGCTGAGCACTACCTGCTGATTGCTATTCAGGTAGGCATTCGATTCGTTGAAATATTTGCTAGCCTCTATACCCGATATGAAGTCAGATTGATCGAAGGCAAAGTAGATTACCAAATCCTTTGGGATGGGTGCCTTTGCTGTTGCTATTGGCTTACTGGATGTTGTGCTATCGGTATTTGCCTCTACCACCTGCGTGGTTTGTAGTTCAGAGCATAGCCCCTTGATTTTGCAAACGTAGATGTAGGTTGACATTGAGGCCCAGCCAACAAATACAATTAGTCCGATTAGTAGTATTCTCATGATGTTTAATATTATGGTTGACTGATGGTTGTTCTTTAGATTACTAAGTGTTTGCAGCATTTAGCTTGCTAGGTTGCATAGCAAAGTTGGCGCATATGACCCTCGGATATGTTACATATCTCTTAGTAATATTTACATAATTCACATACACTAACTTGAAAAAAAAGAGCTGCCATAAGCAGCCCCTTTCGCAATGTGGTACAAATAATTTTTACTCTCTTGCTATGGCTGAGTAACAACGTTGCCATCTAGAATAACGGCAGTTTGTGCCAGCGCACGACCATTCAGTGACGCTCCGGTTTGAAAAGTAATGCCAGTCATAGATAGGATTACCCCCTCGAAATGCGAAGTGGTTCCAAAGGTTGCCTGACCTGCCACCTGCCAATAGATGTTTTTTGCTTGGGCTCCTCCGCTTAGAATTATATTTGCAGCTGAGCTAACGGTAATATTCTCGGCAATTTGGAATATCCATACATCGGTTGAATTGCCAGAGATGGTTACATCCGAAGAAATAGTAACCGTGTTAGTCCATTTATATAGGCCAGGGCTTAGGGTTAATCCACCAATGCTACCCGAAGCTAACTCAACAAAATCGGGCAATGTACGTCCTGCTGCATCGTTGTATGCAGTTATCATATTTTCAACGGCAGTAGTTAGGTTTGTTGGTGTAGGATCGGCCATATCGGCAGCATGCACTTTTCCGGTAATCTGATCGGAAGTGGCATAGCCAGTAGCGTCTGTTAATGTAAACCCTACTATGTAGGAGGTAGCCGCTGGGCTTAGACCAACATCACCGGTAATTGCTGAGGTTGGATTATTATTAACCGCAGTTTTTGCTAAAATCACGTAGTTGCCTGCTGCACCCAGAGCCACAGCGCTTATGCCTACATTATTACCCCCGGTAGAAAAAGTCCACATATGGTTGTTTGCTAGTGCTTTACCGTTTGTGCTTTTTGCAGATGTTGTTATTGTAACGGTATAATCAGTAAGGGCGCCCAGCGTTCCCAGCGGGGTGAAAGTTGCTGTTTCTCCAGCATACTCAATAGTTCCAGGAATGCTTGTGGTGCCTTGCTTAAGTATGAATGTATTCGTATTAATGGTTGATGCATCCATTTCGATGCTAAAAGTAGCTGAAATGGTGATGTTTCGAGCATTCCCTTCGGCATTGTCTAAGGGAGATGTTGATGTTACAATGGGGTGTAAGATGTTGTCATCATCGTCTTTACAACTTGACATAAATACAATTGGAAGCATTATTGCTACAATTGGTAAAACTGTTTTTAGTCTCATTTTAAGTTTTGTAAGCGAATCGGTTGTAATTCATTATTGAATTATTTCTTAAATACAGCTCGGGCTATCTCAATCCCCGAGGGGTACGAGATGTCATCTACGCCCTCGGCGGTAATAAATATCTCAGTAAATGCAAAGGGGGTTAATGTTTCAATGGTTGCTGTTTTTGCGTTTTTGTTTGTTAGCCGCCCAATGCTTCGAGTGCCTTCAGTGTTAGTTACAATCCAAGCAATGTAAACGCTCTGAGGAGGTTCTAGCCTATCGGCTGCCGCCATATTTTTAGCAGTAACCGTAACCTTGAAATTTCCATTCTTATCGGCCTTCTTTTTAGCATAAATATCAGCTGCCGGTGTAACGCTTGAGGTTGGAAATTTTACCGTAGTAGCACAGGAAGAGAAAAAGAACAGAAGTGCTAATAATGTGGTGTTTCTTATGTTTTCCATTGTGTTTTATCTATTGTCTTTTTCCTACTCCTATGGTTTTTCGGAACTTACCCCTTTGTAATGTGTGGTCATTCGGAATCCTTTAAGCATGTATAAATAGCAGGGAAATCCTAGAATCGGAATCCAACGGTGGCCTGACACCAAACATTCTTGTAGCGTGGTGTTGTTGAGGATTCATCGCCGTTGTTCTGGAAGAGATCCCAACCAACCCGAGCACCAATAACAATACTACTTAGGTTAATATCGAATCCGCCCAGAAAGCATAAGGTGTTCTTGCGCAGGTTGTCATTGTCAAACTCCTCTTCCTGCTCAGTATTTAGAAACGAATTTTCAAAAACATCCTTAGTGCTCATAAGGTATGAGTACTGAGGACCAGCAACAATCGAGAACATTTCACTAGGCTTAACTACTACTAGTAAAGGAATATCAAGGTAGTTTAAGGTTCGAGTAAAGGTGTAATCGTTGCCAAGGATGCTGCCCGATGCTTTGAAACCCTTTTGCGAGTAAAGTAATTCGGGTTGAATGCCAAGGAGCCGCCCTAGAGGGATGGCAACAAATATACCCGCAGCGAATCCTACTTTTGCATCGGCATCAAAGTTCTCTTCCTCCGAGTCGTAAACATTTGATAGGTTAAGGCCAACCTTTGGCCCAAAATGTAATGAGCTACCCTTATCCTGAGCTATGCCAGCACTTACAAATAGCAATGTAGAAACAATGATTACTAATAATGTCTTTTTCATCTTATTGTTACTTTAGTTGTTGTGATTAAAATATGTAACGTACCGATAAAGCGCCACCATCGGCCCAGAAACCTGAGTATCCTACAAAGTTGAAGGCTGGTTTCCAATCGATACTTACATTGAAAGGTATTTGAGCAAAATTGTACTCGAGCCCTAAAATTCCATCTACACCAATAACGGTATAGTTCTCGCCTGCAGTACCCCAGTCCTTATTGGTATTGTCGCCATCCCAAAAGCCTACGTGTCCGCCGAAGCCGAAATACCATTTCATCCTTTCGGTGTTAAACGCACGGCCATGAACTTCGTAAAGAAGGGTTAGCTCAAGCCCTTTCCATCGGCTTGCAATTATGCCCTCAAAGGCAGCTTTTGATGTAACAAAATGCTTAATGGTAACACCATTTGCAAAGCCTCCTCGTAGGCCAATCCCTGTGTTGTAATCCTGCGCATTGCTAAAGAGGAAACAGCCTAATGTCAGCAGAAAAGTAAATGCTAGTTTTTTCATCGTATTGGGTTTTGTAATTTCCTACTCATATGGCTTTTCGGTTTCGCCTCCGCTGAAATAGTCCGAACGGAACGGACCCAACTTTTACCCTGTGCTGGGCAGGTTACTTTATGGTGTTGATGATGGTACGAAGCTCATCTTGGGTTTTCCCCAACTTGTAACTTAGCCGTTCAATCATCTCTTTCTCCTTATTCCTGTAGAAGTTTAAATCTTCATCAGTGATAATGGGATATTTCATTTTCAGTTTTCCCTTCCTTTCGTTCCAGAAGCCCACCAATTGGTTTTCCATTATGATATGTTTTGTTGTTGGATATTTTGGTTTAGTAAAGATACCTACCAAGTACTATGTTATTATTACACAATTATTTAAAATAGTTGTATATATCACTGATATGTGTACTTAGTATTGCTTGCCGCACAACATATTTATCTGAAAGGGAAGATTGGTGCTTAATGGTGAGTAAAAAAATGGCGATGCTACTTTGCACCGCCTAGTGGTAATGAAAATGGTTTTTTATAATGTGGTTTTGGTTGAAACCATAGGGGTAGGTTTGAACATCATTATCGTTTCCTAAACACCAACCATCCTAAGCCAAAGCCTATCCCGATGCTAACTATTATTTGCGTCCAGTTCCAATTAGAGACACCAAATGATTGGTTTAGCTGTGAACTCCTTAGCCAATCGGAACCACCCAGAATTAGAATTAAAACGATAATCATCAATGCAATAATTACGTAGACCAGGGTAGCCCTTGATGCTTTGATTCTGTTAATGCTCATAGTTTCTCCTTTTAGCTATAGTTTGTCAATATTGTCCTGGAGTTCTTTTGCTGATATCCCTAACCTGCTCGAAATTATTTCTAGCATATCGGTCACTGTTCCATCCCTTTTAATTAGGTCTGATTTTGTTAGCATAGGATACATCCGAATTAGTTTTTCTTTGTATTCACTCCACTGATCGTTCTTTATTTCACTTCTCATTATTATTTTTTGGGTTTAGCAAAAGGGTTAATTGTTATGCTGCCCTCAGAGTTTTTGTCGTTGCGCTTTGAGGCTTTATCAGCACGTTTTTCTTTCAGGTTTTTGGCCGCAACTTTTTTACCCGATTTCTCTTTCTGTTCTTTTTCGTGTGACATGGTAGTGTGGTTTAAAAGTTTGAGATACTCCTAGCTTATTTATATCTAAAGGAGCCTTTTCCCTTGAATGATTCGGAGCAATACAGCAATTAGTGCAATTACCAGCAGGATGTGAATTATACCACCTGCATGATATCCTAAAAATCCAATTGCCCAAAGGATTATTAGTATTACTGCAACAACGTAAAGTATATTTCCCATAATTTTAAGATTTTGGTATGAAGTACAAAGGTGCTCGAATAGATAGCCGAATGCGTTATATAAATTCTTTTAAATCTTACATCTTTCACACATTATTTTGAAATTGAACGCTGCTACGATCAAGCAAAGAGCTCAGATACAAAAATTTGCAAACCACAATAGAACTTTGCATATCCCTTTGCCCCTCATGAGGTTCATACCGTTGAGTATTTAGAAGAGTATACTCGATTTTGATGCAATGCCAAATCGAACTACACTAAGATGTCGCTCAAAATGGATGTTGTAGTAATCTTGTCCGAAGTAGTAGTGAATAAAAAAATTCACATCTTTAAGAAATACGGGCTTGAACGAAAGGGTGTAGTTTAGTATTAATCTTCTTTCATCAATAATCTTGGCATTGGTCATTTCATCGGCTATCCAGCCAATTTTAATGGATTGCTCGAAAACATACTTCTTATCACTCTTCTCGGCTGCCACAATGGTTCTAAATGCATCTGATAGCTTAACCGTGTTCTTTATGTTTACGAAGAAACGTAGATGTCCGTAGATCCCATCAAGTTCACTTTGCTGCATGTAGTTATATTCAGCGTAAAGCTTAATGTAGTTGGTGTTAAATTTTAAAACATCGCTTGGGCGCGATAGGAATACTCCGCCATGTACCCAGTAAGTTGAGAAACTGCCTGTAGCTGTGTTTATGGTTGTGCTATCGGCATTGTAAAAATTTCCATCCTGACCGTTTGAGTAGTGCATCCACGATAAGAATGTGAAGAAATCTCTTTTTCTATGGCTGATGTCGGGAAACTGATAGAATATGGTTGCCTTAGGCATATACGAAGGGGTTTGCACTGGATACGAATGCTTGTTGAACATCCGAATAATTATTCTGGGCGAGATTTCCATACCCCACCTTGCGTTTTGGCTCAGGCTTATCATGAAGTAGGGTATAATGTCGCCTTCAAAAACTAGTGGGTTTAGGTTTCCAAGGCCGCTTCCGAGAATGATGTAGCTTTGCTCGCGAAACATATTAAACATTGAGATAGTGTTTCCCTTTTGATATTGTGCCTCTATGCTTTCGTCCGATTCAACGCCTTGGTTTTGGGAGAATGCAAAGCTGGAGAGGAATACTAAGTGGAATAGTAATAGGGATAGTAATGCTTTTGCATTCATTTAGTTCAGCTCTCTTTTATTTTGTTACATGTTTGGTACCACTGCAACTTTAGTGGAATGATTTTAGGGTTGGAAGTCCGAAGACCCCCGCCTGAACGATGCAGTCGGGCAGGGAAGTTGGAAGGTTGAAGCATGTTAATTCTGTCTTCAAACCCAAACCAATGATTTAAGCTTGCTATAATTTACATAGTTTCCACGAAATTGGTAGTAGAACCACTTGTTTTATAGTTTCTGGCTAGTTGCTTTTTGCATCCCTATTTTCCCCAACAGGTAATAGCTGGTGTAGTTACTTTTTTTTGAGCCCAATTAGCAATAATCCCCCACCAACAACCATAGCTACAATTCCTACGATTGGAGACCATGCTAACGAGTGATTCTTATTCCTACTAATATTAATATCACCTACATCAACCACTTTCTCCCTTGTAACAAAGCTTACGCTAGTGACAATGGTTATTAGCAAGCCAATTCCCAGGATGATGATTCCAATTTTTTTCATTTTTATTGAGATTGTGTTCTATGCCGCTATTGGCAATGCAAAGGTGAGTGCAAATTGGGAGGAAAGCATTACAGAACTTTGAGAAAGAGTTACAGAAATCACAGGTTCTCTAGGTTGCTTTCTCGCTTTTGCTTAAGCTGCTTATAGAAAGTGGGGGATAGACCTGTAACCTTTTTGAACTGATTGGAGAGGTGTGCTACGCTACTATACTGCAGCCTGTACGAAATTTCAGTTAGGTTAAGCTCATCGTAGAGAAGTAACTCTTTAACCTTCTCGATTCTATGCATAATTATGTATTGTTGCAGGGTAATTCCTTTTACCTCGGAGAAAATGTTTGAGAGGTAGGTGTAATCGTAGCCTAGCTTCTCGCTAATGTAATCGGAGTAATTCACTTTGGGTAGCTCCTCGGAGTAATGGATCATTTCTACGACCACATTTTTAATCCTTTCAATAAGTATACTCCTTTTATCATCAAGCAATTCCAGCCCTGTTCTATGTAAATTTGCCTTCAGCTGCATACGTTGTTCAGGAGTAATATCTTCAAGGATCTCAACAACACCTAGGTCAACCACAACATACTTTATGCCCAATTTTTTGAGCTCCTCCTTCACCATCAACTTGCATCGGAGGCTAACCATGAATTTTATATACAGCTTGTGCTTAACTTCGGGTATAACTAGCATTTACAATTGGATAGATTAATGTGGCATATAAAATGAACTATTTGCGAATGACCACAAGTTACGGATTATTTATATGGAAATCAATTAATTTTGAAAGTATAAGTATTGGCTATTACAGCTGAAAAGCCAAAATCAGACAAATTCTTATCTCACAATTGGTTTACAATTGGCTTCATTTTGTCCAAATCCTCAAAAAACTCAGGGTACGATTTTCCCACCGCCTCGGCCTCATCAATTTCCACCTCACCATCTGCTGCCAGGGCTGCCACAGCACAGGCCATGGCAATACGATGGTCGCCGTGCGATTGAACCTTTCCGCCAATTACCTTTCCGCCAATAACACGCATAAGCTCTCCCTCAATTTCAATTTTAACTCCCAGCTTGGCAAACTCCTGCTGTAGTGTTGCAGCTCGGTCGCTTTCCTTAACCCGCAATCGGCTCACCCCCAGAATTCTCGACTCGCCCTCGCAATGCGCTGCAAGCGCAACCAGCGGTGGGAAAAGGTCGGGGCAGTGAGTGGCATCAAAATGGAAAGCGTTTAGCTCGCCTTTGCCACATAAAATCAAATTGTCCTGTATCGATATTTTTGCACCCACCCACATCAACGCATCAACTATTGCTCTATCGGCCTGCTTCGACATTGGATTTAGGTTGCTAACCCCAACCTCACCTGCAATGGCTCCGGCCACAAGCAAGAATGCTGCACCGCTCCAGTCGCCCTCTAATGTGTGCTTTGATGGTTTGTACCTTTGATTCCCCTTAATTTTAAACTCGCTGTAGTTGATGTTTTCTACATTTACCCCAAACTCCTTCATCATCTCAATGGTTAGATCGATATAGGGTTTGCTTTGCAGATTATCAACAAGTATTGTGGTGTTGGACTTGGCCAGTGGCGCAGCCATTAGCATGCCGGTTAGCACCTGCGAGCTTAGCGAACCATCAACCTTTGCAATGCCACCTTTTATTGGACCGCAAACTGAAATTGGAACCAGCCCGTTGGTTGTTTCGCATTTGGCACCCAGCGCTGTTATGGATTGCTCCACAATGCCCATTGGGCGGGTTGCTAAAGTACCGCTACCTGTTAGCGTAACCGTTTGGCTAAGGGTTGCTGCTATTGATGAGAACATTCGAATTCCCAAACCCGACTCGCCGCAGTGTAACGTTTGGCTGGGCGCTGCAATGCCTCCTTCAATGGATAGTTTGTTTGGTTCTTGGATAATTCTTGCCCCAAATTGCTTGCACACCTCAATGGCTGCCATTACATCATCGGATGCTCCATATTCAAATATTTCCGATTGTCCGCTAGCTAAGCTGGCAAGGGCAATGGCCCTTTGGGCTGCGCTTTTCGATGCGGGGGCTGCAAGCATTCCCTTAATTTCCGAAGGCCTTACTAATCTCTTCATCTATAATAGCTTTTATACTTTTGTCGCTTAGGTTTTTTGTTGATATTACCAAATCGGCATTTTCTAACTTCTCGGTTTGGCTCCCTGTAGTGGGGTATTCAAAAATCTTTAAGTCTGCTTGTATTAGGTCGATATTAAGAGCGTTCTCCATAATTTGTAAGGGGGGATTATCGCCAAGGTAAAGCCTGAACCCCTCCACGGCTTGGTGAAGTAGCCAGCGTTTTCCTGCAATTACTTTTATTTCTCGCTCCATTGCCAATTCACTTACTTTTGATGATTTGTACGATGCGTCGAGTAGCGTTCCAAAATCTAGCTTATCAATAAATGGCGGAAGAGCATGGGGTACAAGGGTAGAGATTACAATATCGTAGCTTGCCGATGTGTCGAAGTTGTCCCAGCTCACCATTTTGCATCCAAAATCATCGGCAATGGTCTTGGCCTTGCTGAGGGTTCGATTGCAGATTGTAACATTTGCCCCCTTACTTTTTAATCCAAAAACCACCGAGCGTGCAGCTCCGCCACCGCCCAGCACAAGGCATTTTTTCCCAATAAGGTCAATTCCTGCCTCCTTAAGCGATTGGGTAACACCGTAGTGGTCGGTATTGTAGCCAATTAGCCTGCCATCGGAGTTTACGATGGTGTTAATTGCGCTAATCTCCTCGGCATCGAGCGAAACCACATCAACAAGATCAACCATATTCTCCTTAAACGGTGCGGTGATATTTGCCCCTGCTAGGGGTATTGAGCGAATAATATCAATAATATCGCTAGCCGATTGCGGTCTGATGCGGGTATAGAAAGCATCCATACCAAACTCACTAAAAACGGAGTTGAACAGCTGTGGGCTTTTGCTGTGTAGTATTGGGTTGCCAAAAACGGCGAAAAATTGTGTCATTTAGTTTATTGTTTATTGTTTGTTGTTGAACACAGAGACACTGAGGCACAGAGGTCTATTTAACAGTTTGTAATTCACATTTAGTCACTAGGCAAAAGCCTATGCCTAAGCAATTAGTTGACAGTTTTATTGTATTTTTCAGAATTAAACACAAACACAATATTTAAGAAAACTCTGTGTCTCCGTGTCTCCGTGTTGCTATTTTTACTTATCATTCTTCCGCAAAATTCTTTCCATATCAGCATAGCTAATTTGTCCTGGTGCTGTTTCTTTCCCTTGTACCGATGCGAAGGTAAACGGCGCTCCGAGGCTCACTGCTTGTATGCGGGTGTTTTTACCAACTTCGCCCATGGCGAATGCCACAAGGTTTTTATGGTTTGTGTAGAGCTTCAGCACCCGCTCGCAATCGTTTTCACTATTTGCCATACAGGCTATTTTAGCAATATCGGCCTTGTTAACAAACAGATTTTGTGCAATCTGGTTCAGCTTTTCGGAGTCAGGTGTTTCGGTAAAGTTATGGTACGACAGGATAACCTTGCACCCGTGCTTTTTAGCTATTTCAATAAGCTTTTTTCTGTAATCCTCGGGTGTTTCAATGTCGATGTCGATATACGCGCACCCAGAGCGGATTGCCTTGGTGAGAACTGCTACCATTCCATCGAAATCTGTATGGGTGCGGTAAGTAGCAATTAGGTTTTTATGCTGATTAAAAATTGTTGCCAACTCATCATCTGTTAGCTGCAACAGGTCCATACGGATTTCGGCCAGTGCAACGGTTTGTATCTGCATTAAAATCTCGCTAAAACTTAGGTTGCCAATGCTAAGGCAAATTTTTGGGTTCATTTAGGTTTTGTTTTAATGACTGGGGTTGTGCTTGGTGGGGGAGAGCTAGCTATAATTTCATCCCTAATAAAATATTGTTAACGGAATGAAATGCAACGAGTTATTGATGTAAACCCATCTCGTATCGTCACTTTTTGACTAGACGAGACTACACCCCCTGTTACCGCCTGTTTTTTTCTATCTTGTTTTCTAATTCACTTTCAATTTCTTCAATCGAGGGTAATTTCGTTTTAAAGTTTTCAGGGATAGCGTCTGTCAGACGATATTCGCTTATTCCCATTGGTTTGTTTATGTCTCTTAGTGCATATTCAACTTCAATTCTGTCTTTACTTTTACATAAAAGAATTCCAATTGATGGATTGTCATTCGTCTTTCTTAACTGGCTATCAATTGCTGATAAGTAGAAGTTTAGTTTTCCTGCAAATTCAGGTTTGAATTTCCCTGATTTTAAATCAATTATAACGTAGCAGCGTAATTCAACATGATAGAAAAGCATGTCAATAAAATAGTCGTTTTCGCTAATTTCTATTTTGAACTGTCTGCCAAGAAATGCAAATCCTTTTCCTAATTCAAGTAGAAATTCAGTGATATGCTTTGCTAATTCATCCTCAATTGCTCTCTCAAGGGCATCATCTTCTAACCCTAGGAAGTCAAAGTTATACGGATCTTTCAAAGTATGTTCTACTAGTTTCGATTGAGAAGCCGGAAGAGTATTCCCAAAATTATGAATTGCTTTCCCAGTTTTTTCGAAAAGTTTTTTTGTAATTTGTATTTCAAGAGTGTCTCTATCCCAGCCATTTTCAATTATTTTCAAACAATAGAACTCTGCCTCATCAAGATTTTTTACTTTGCTTATTATAAGTCTATTGTGACTCCATGGGATTTGTGCCACGGGCTGTGGCACAAATTGATATTTCTGAGAATAGAATTTGTACCATTGACTCATTGCATATAAATTTCTACGAGAAAAACCTTTGATTTGTGGAAATTCATGCTTTAATTCAATTGCAACCCTTTCGATAAAATTGCTTCCCCAGTTTGCTTTTTCTTGTTTCTCTGCAACTGATTTTCCAATATCCCAATACAATTCAATTAATAGAGAGTTAATCGAAAAGGCAACTTTTCTTTGTGCTTCATGTATTTTGGATTTTAAATCAATAATCCAATTTCCAAAGTCTGTTATGTTCAATTCTTGGTTCATAAAGTAAATATAGCATTTTTCTGACGATCAGTTCTCAGTCAAAATTGCCTATAATCTGTGTGTATTTAGCTGTTAATAAACGTTCTTAGTTCGCTAAATGAAATCCGCTCAATCGCTACTTCGCCAATCCTTTTTATTAGTATAAAGTCAATGCCTCCTTCGTTTTGCTTCTTATCCTTAACCATGGCATTAAAAATCTTGCTAGGGTCATCTTTTATGCAAACGGGTAAATCGAGTGCAATTAGCACATTCACAACGCGAAGGTAATCGGTGTTAGAAATTAGCCCCTTTTTTGTCGATAACCGTGCAGCAAACTCAAGCCCAATGCTTACGCTTTTTCCGTGCGGGAGTCCCGTAACCTTTTCCACAGCGTGTCCCCAGGTGTGACCAAGGTTAAGCTTTTTCCGTTCGCCCTTTTCCCTTTCATCGGCTTGTACAATGCTGGCTTTTATTTTCACCGAATGGGCAACAAGTTTTTGTAGCAATTCAGGATTGTAATATTTTAGCTTCTCAGCATTATCCTCAAGGTATCGAAACATCTGGGCATCGGCAATTAGGGTATGTTTCACAATCTCGGCAAAGCCGTTGAGATATTCCTCCTGGGGAAGCGTGGTTAGTAGGCTTACATCGCAAATAACAAACTTGGGCTGAGTGAATGTGCCCACCATATTTTTGTAGCCATCGAGGTTTACCCCATTCTTGCCACCCACGCTGGCATCCACCTGCGATAGGAGTGAGGTGGAAACAAAGCCAAAATCGATACCCCGCATAAATGTCGATGCCACAAAACCTGCCAAGTCGCAAACAACGCCACCACCAATACCAAGGATAAAGGAATTTCGATTGGCTCCCATTTCGAGTAGCCACTGGTATATTTTGCTGCATACCTCAAGGCTCTTTGAGCCTTCGCCCGGCACAACGCAGTAGGTTGGAAACTTTGGGAACTTGTTGCCGTGATTAGTTTTAACGTTATTGTCGGTGATAATAAATACATTTGTTTTGGGAATGTAGCTCCCAATATTAGCAAGCGATTCACCAACAAGTACGCTAGAATCTCCGTAAAGGCCAGCTATTTCAATTTTGTCCATTTTTCAGTGCTTTGAGCATATAAAATTAGGCGGTTTTTTTCACTTTACCGCCGATTGCATTAATTGTTCCTGCTGGAAAGTGCACGATTCCTTATGGATACTATTGAATAGCCTGCGTACAAATGATGGTCTTAGTCCCTGCTCATCTGCCAAGAGGCTTATTCTCTTGATAATACTATCCCATCGATTGGGTTGAAGTACCTCCAAGTTTTTATCCTTCTTAATGCTAGCTAGGTGCTTAACCAGCTTCATTCGGCTGGCAAGTGCACTTACTAGCTGCTCATCCAGTATATCTACCTCTAGCCTAAGTTCGGAGAGTAATTCCTCTGAATTTTGCAGGTTCGATATATCGAATAGCCTATCGAGCATCGATGCGAACTGATTGGGCACGAGTTGCTGTGCTGAATCGCTGAGGGCCAGATGAGGATTTGGATGAACCTCAACCATAAGCCCATTGAAACCCGATTCCATTGCCCTTTGGGCAATAGATGAGACTAGATCCTTATTCCCAGCAATGTGGCTAGGGTCGCAGATAATTGGAATGTCGGGTAGCCGTTCGCGCAGCATCATGGGAATACTCCAGTTTGGATGGTTACGTAGAGCCGATTTACCAGAGTGTGTGAAGCCACGGTGTACAGCCCCAATTTGAGAAACTCCTGAACGAGCAAACCTATTTATAGCACCCTCCCAAAGATTGATGTCGGGACTAAGAGGATTTTTTACCATGATGGGAATATCCACCCCACGAATGGCATCGGCAATCTCCTGAATGGTAAACGGGTTGCTCACCGTGCGGGCGCCAATCCAAAGCATATCAACCCCGTGCTTTAGCGCTTCGTACACGTGGCGTTCCGATCCAACCTCCGTTGCAATAGGTAATCCGGTTATAGCTCTGGCTTGATTTAGCCACTGGAACCCAATGGTTCCAACTCCCTCAAATGATCCAGGGCTAGTACGGGGCTTCCATATACCAGCCCTAAGGTAATGCACTCGGCCATCGGCTGCAAGAGCCTTTGCGGTTTCAATTACTTGGTCCTGCGATTCGGCGCTGCATGGCCCTGCAATGATTATTCTGCCCGATTCCTCAAGGATACTGCTAATCCTTTTCTCTTTGGTTGTTACTTGAACCTCCGTTTTCATAGGTTTATTTTGTTAGAGATATTAATTCAAAATTTTCCGATTTACTCTTTTGCTTACTTTCAAACGTAGCCCGGGTTTTTCTTGCGCGCTCCATTTGGGCTCGAAGTGAATTGATGTTGCTATTGCTGAGGCTATCAGCAAGTAGATCGATGCTTTGCCCTAGCGAGCGAAGCGCATCAACAACAAAATTGCTATTTTGTAAAAGTATTGGTAGCCAAACTTCTGCTGCGCTAGATGCCAATCGGGTTGAGGTGTCGAACCCGCTGGATGCTACTCTTGCCCAATCCTTTGAGTTTTCATCTGCAAGCTCAGGTAAAGAGGCAAAGGCGTAGGCAAGAATTTGTGGTAAGTGCGAAACGAGCGCAACGGATGAGTCGTGCTGCTCAGGCGACATAAAAACAGGCTCAAGTCCAACCGATTCGAATAGCTCAATAGCCTTTGATACTGAGGCTTGGCTCGATAGCTCCGATTCGCAAATGGCTACCCTTTTGTTATCAAAAAGATTTGCTTTTGCTGCTTCTGGTCCCGACTGCTCGCTTCCTGCCATAGGGTGTGCTGCCACAAAGGCGCTTCGTCTTGGGTGATTCTTGACACTATTACAGATTGCCATCTTGGTTGAACCTGTGTCTATTACCACTGCATTGCTGGGGAGATTATCAAGAATCTGAGGTAAGACGCTAAGAATATGATCAACGGGTGTGGCAAGAACTATAATGTTTGATTGGATGATTGAATGGGTGAAAGATCTGCTTGTAGCGTCAATAGCCTTAAGCTCTTTGGCTAGTATTAGGTTATTTTGACTTTTATCGCATCCAATTACAAAATGACCCTGTTTGCGAAGTGCCAGTCCAAAGGAGCAGCCAATTAATCCAGTTCCAATTAAGGTGATTGTTGCCATTTTTTCAATTAGTTTAAAGTGATATTGTGATTGCTATGCTGAGATTGTGCGGGGTAAACCCCCATTACCCATAGCTGCGATACCTGCTTCGAAAGCCAAATCATCGATTTGCGGGCGTGTTCTATGCTCCGATAGCATAAGTCGGCGTGGAAGATGTACTCCCATGCCGACCCAACCATTGGTAGTGAGTGAAGCATTGTAAGGTTAACGCCCTCATTGGCCAAGGGTGATAATAGCGCTGCCAACCCCCCCGGCGTATGCTTTGCCGTGAATGCAATGGTTGCCTTAATTGCACCATTGTTGGTAATTGGGTTATCAACAGGACTAATAACCAAAAATCTTGTAAAATTCACCTTGTTCGTCTCGATGGATGGGGCTAAAACCTCCAAGCCATATAGTGAAGCAGCAAGAGAACTGCCTATTGTTCCAACTCCAGCTAAGTTATTCTCAGCAATTTGCTTTGCGCTCAGAGCAGTATCTAAGCTCTCAACAAGTTGAATGTTTGGGTACGATTTGAAGAATGGCTTACACTGTGCAATGGCCATAGCGTGCGACTCAACCTTATCTAAATCTAAAATCGATTGGTTTGGCAGTGCCATAAGGTTTTGCGATATCCTGAGGTAAACCTCTCCAATAACGTTTAGCCCCGATTCGCGCAGTAGAACAAAATTGGGGAGAATACATCCCACAAGTGAATTCTCAACGGCCATTATGCCGGAGTTGGCTTGCCCGTTCTTAACCGACTCAACCAGTAATTCGAACGTTTCGCACTCAGCTAAGCTTATTCCTTTACCAAAATAGTTTTCGGCTGCTTCCTGGTGGAATGCTCCCTGGTACCCTTGTATTGCAATTCTTTTCATAGCTTACTTAAATAAAAAAGGCTCCCGTTTTGGAAGCCTTATCTGTTAAACCTTATTTTTATTGTTGATTTATGCACACAGATATTTTGGCTCCCAATTGCTTTGGTAGTAGTAAAAATAGAAGCCAAAATATGAATTGCTGAAAGTGTGCATTTTGTTATTTGTTTCTTTTGGTTCTGATTAAAACGAAAAAAGCACCGCTTTTGCGGGGCTTTCCAGTATTTTATGGTTTTGTTTTCTGTTTTTAGTCCATACTACTGCTAAGCCCCTTTATTGCTAAAGAAGTAAAAGTAGTAGCTGTAGTATGAGCAATGTTTAGTCATCTTGTCTTTTTTCTGTGTGCAATATTAAGAACTTTTTTTAGAAGTGAATAAGATTTTGCAATAATTTTTCAGTAGTGTCTGGTAAACCTTTTAAAGATTTAGCTTCGCTGCTACTTCGTGGTCTCCCTTCCTGCCTGACTGCGTCATTCAGGCAGGCTCTACGAGGGTATTGAAAATTGCTTAGCTTGACGGCTATGGCTGGCAAGCAGGCGTAACGCAGTGGAGTGAAGGATTTTATTTTGTAGCATTAATTTCCCCGGACAACAATGATTATTTTTAATGATTATCCGTAAATATACCTAAAGGCTAAATTAAATATGTAGCCTCATTCAGAGCCTGCTTTTGCCCTGCCATTGCCTGCAGGCAATGGCAGGGCAATGGCAGGGAGCGTTTTATGCAACAAAGCAATCGTTTGTTATTCAAATTATTATAGATTGCTTCAATCCTCAGAGTACGAGGCTTTGAATTCATCGAGCACTTCGTGGTTCGCAATGACGCTAAGGCTTTAGGTATCATAGCGGACAATCATTATTCTTTTTAATGAATACACTTTTCAAGCTATAAAATTTGAGAGCCTTTTCTTGCAATGATGTGTGACTCTAAAATTTGCCTGACAAAAATCATTGACATTATGCCTTTTTAAGCTTATGTTTGCATTTACTATATACCATTCTAATGGCTAATAGCAAATCTATATCAACGTTATACCACAACAACGGCAAGGGGCTCTACGCTTGCTGGATTTGCTAAATCACTTCTCACTACATTTCCCGTCTTTCTATTCTTTTCCATCAGGGAATGATGCGTTTGCACATTTATTTCAATACCAATCAATTTCTTGTATTAACCTTCAAAGAGCTAGAGCATGTTTGAGAAGATTATACCCCATAGCGCTAAACCAGAGAGGTTAGCTTCCACTGAGAGTAATTTTAAAGGCCAATCGGCCAACAGAATTGGCCCGGGAATGAACGAACGTATTCAAAAACTACGTCAGCTAAGCGTTGAAAAGCAGCCCTCCCTCTCAATTGAAAGGGCTTTGCACGAAACCGAGTTTTATAAAGAAAACTACGGAAAGTACTCTATCCCAGTGTTACGAGCGTTAAACTTTCTGGATCATTGCAAGCGAAAAACCATTTACATAGGCGATGATGAGCTTATTGTGGGCGAGCGTGGGCCAAAGCCCAAAAGTGTTTGTACGTTTCCCGAGCTTACATGCCATAGCGTTGAGGATTTGCACGTGCTAAACACGCGTGAGCTTCAGCGATATACCATTAGTCAACAAGATATTGACCTTTACGAGAAAGAGGTGATTCCATACTGGCAGGGGAAAACTCAGCGTGAAAGAATTTTTAGCCATGTGCCCAGCGAATGGCGGGCTGCATACGAAGCCGGATTGTTTACCGAGTTCATGGAGCAGCGAGCACCGGGACATACTGCGCTCGATGGAAAGATTTATCGTAAGGGAATGCTCGATTTCAAAAAGGAGATTGAGGAAAACATTGCCAACCTTGACTATTTACCCGATCCCGATGCAACCGATAAGGCCGAGCAGTGGAAGGCCATGAGCATATCGTGCGATGCCGTAATTGTATTTGCAGAGCGCCATGCCCAACTTGCCGAGCAGCTGGCAACTCGCGAAAAAAATCCACAAAGAGTTAAAGAGCTGCAACGCATTGCCGAGGTGTGCCGTTGGGTTCCAGCTCATGCTCCCCGCAACTTATGGGAAGCCATACAGATGTATTGGTTTGTTCATCTGGGAACCATAACCGAGCTTAATGGCTGGGATGCCATGAATCCAGGCCATTTCGACCAGCACCTAACGCCATTCTACGAGGAGGAAATTGCAAAAGGCACTATTACACGCGATGAGGCAAAGGAGCTAATTTCGTGCTTTTGGATAAAGGTGAACAACCATCCTGCACCTCCAAAGGTTGGAATCACAGCCCGCGAAAGCGGAACGTACAACGATTTTACTAACATCAATCTAGGTGGTGTAAAGCCAAATGGCTCCGATGGAACAAGCGAGTTATCGTATATTATGCTCGAGGTGGCCGAGGAACTACATATCCTACAACCTGGAAATTCTGTGCATATAAGCGCCAAAACACCCGACAGGTTTCTGCATGCTGCACTACGGGTAATTCGGCAGGGGCACGGTTTTCCGTCGGTGTTTAACCCCGATGTTTATATCCTGGAGATGCTTCGCCAAGGAAAGGATTTGAAGGATGCCCGCGAGGGTGGGTGTAGTGGTTGTATCGAGGTGGGGGCATTTGGCAAGGAAGCATACCTGCTTACGGGCTATTTAAACGTTCCCAAAATTCTTGAGGTGACTCTAAATAATGGCATCGACCCTTTAACAGGCAAAAGGGTAAGCATTGAAACTGGTAATCCGCAGGACTTTAAATCGTTTGATGAGCTATACAGCGCTTTTGTTAAGCAGCTACGTTATATTGTCGATCAGAAAATGCGGGTTAGTAACTACATCGACCGTATGTTTGCTAAGTATGCCCCTGCGCCGTTCCTGTCGGTTGTAATTGACGATTGCATCAGCAAGGGGCGCGACTACTACGATGGAGGGCCCCGCTACAACACCAGCTACATTCAGTGCTGTGGATTAGGTACTATTACCGATAGCTTGGCTGCGCTGAAAAAACACGTGTACGAAGAGCAGAATTTTTCTATGGATCACATTCTTTCCGCATTAAAGAAAAATTTTGAGGGCGAAGAGGTTATGCGTCAAACCATAATGAATCGCACCCCTTTCTTTGGTAACGACCACGACTATGCCGATTCCATAGCGGTTCAAGTATATAATGATCTGTTCGAGACCATTGATGGAAAACCTAATATTAAGCCTGGAGGTAAGTACCATATGAATATGCTCTCTACTACCTGTCACGTGTATTTTGGCAAGGTGTTGGGTGCAACGCCCAACGGGCGTTTGGCTGGCAAGGCCATTTCCGATGGAACATCGCCCTCGCATGGTGCCGACACGCACGGGCCATCGGCAGTAATCAAATCGCTTAGCAAGATCGATCAAAGTAAGTCGGGTGGGACATTGCTGAACCAGAGGTTTTTACCTAGTCTGCTCAGGAAAGAAGAGGATGTTAAGAAGCTTGGACATCTTATCCGCAGCTACTTTACCCTTGGCGGCCATCATATTCAGTTTAATATTGTTGATACGGCCACGCTGTTGGCTGCACAGAAATCCCCCGAGGATTATAAGGATTTGATGGTTCGTATGGCTGGTTACAGCGATTATTTCAACGATATGAATGCCGATTTGCAGCAGGAGATAATTGAGCGTACCGAGAATGATGCCTTTTGATTATGAGTAGCAGCTTAATTTTTGACATAAAGCGATACGCAATAAACGATGGGCCAGGCATTCGTGTTGTGGTATTTTTTAAAGGGTGTAACCTGCATTGTGCTTGGTGTCATAATCCCGAGAGCATATCGCCAAAAGCGGAAAAGATGTATAGCCCGGCCAAATGTATAGGCTGTGGTACTTGTGTTACAGTTTGTCCTCATAATGCACTTTCTTTAACATCAGAAGGTGTGATAACCGATGCTAACCTTTGCCAGCTATGCGGAAAATGTGCCGAGGTTTGCCCAACCAAAGCCATTGAGATATCAGGCGAGCAAATGTCGGTTGCTCAAGTTATGGCCATTATTGAAAAGGAGCGGGTTTTCTTCGACCAGTCGGGTGGGGGAGTAACCTTTTCGGGCGGTGAACCTCTGCTGCATTCCGATTTGCTTATCCCATTACTCGATGAGTGCAAACAAAGGGGAATCCACACCGCTGTAGATACTGCTGGCAATGTGAAGACGGAAGTAATTCTTGAGGTGGCCAAGCGAACCGACCTGTTTCTTTTTGATATAAAGATGATGGACGCTGATATGCATAAAGAATGGGTTGGCGCAGGCAATGAATTGATTCAACAGAACCTTAAAGCAATTGCCGAAACCGGATCAAATATCATTGTAAGAGTACCTGTCATTGCTGATGTTAATGATACCGTGCAAAATTTTGTGCAAACGGCAAAGTTCATATCTGAACTACCGGGCACAAAAATTACAGTTAACCTTTTACCATACCATAATATTGCCGAGGCAAAATATGCCAAGTTGGGTAGCAATAGCAAATACCAACGTATGTCAGAACCCAGTAAAACAACTTTAAGTAAAGCAGTTGAAATATTTGCTGGTTTTGAAATCATGGCAACTGTAGGAGGGTAATTTAAAAAGGGTTCTACCACAAATTTAATGGAAGAATGTAAATTATAGTAAACCTAAATCTTTGGTTTGGGTTTGAAGACAGAAGTCAGAAGACAGAATTAACATGCTTCAACCTTCCAACTTCCCTGCCCGACTGCATCGTTCAGGCGCGGGTCTTCGGACTTCCGACCCTAAAATCACTCCACTAAAATTGTAGTAGTACCTTAAAAAGTGATTGATTAGTAAACACAAATACTTATTAGTATGAAGAATATTAACAAACTATTGGTTAGCGCATTAGTGGTAATTCCGCTAATTACATTAGGTCAGGTTACCGTTGAGGATTACCAGCGTGCGGAGAGGTTTTTACAACAAAATCTAGGTAAAAGCATCTACACAAGTTGGGTTTCGCCAGCATGGCAATCCGACAATAGTACTTTTGTATACAATGTTACTACTCGAAGGGGGAAGGAGTTTTATCGGGTAAATCCCGATACGAAGCACAAATCAGTGGCATTTAATCATGAAACATTGGCTTCTTTGCTATCCGATAGCCTTGGCGAAAAAATTGAGCCTTACGATTTGCCAATAAGCAGGGTTAAGCTGGTTGGTTGGGATCAACTCACATTCTGGGCTAAGGAAAGGCAATGGACTTATAACTCTTCCCAAAATGTGCTTAGCGTAATTTCCAGTAATCAGCTCTCTGGTAAGGAGTCCCAGTCGCCCAATGGTAAATGGATTGCATTTATCAGCGATGGCAATATCTACCTACGCGAAAAGAGTTCTGGGCGGGAGCATCAGCTAACCACCGATGGTACTCCCGAAAATGGTTATGGCCACACCCTTAGCTGGTATTTCACCCGCAACGACAGTAAGGGTGAAGAGAACGATTACCAAGTTGAGGTGTACTGGAGCGATGACTCCCAAAAGCTAATCGTTCCAAAGTTCGACCGAAGGCAAACCCGTTGGCTTCAGCTTTATAAGGTTGATGTTGAAGGGTATCAGTCCGAGATTGTATCGTACGAGCGAAGCTTGGCGGGTGATACAGCGGTTACTATGGTCGATTTCTTTCTTTTCGATGTGGATGATAGAAACCCCATTAAAGTAGATTTACCCGCTAATCCTGCTTTTTTGGGAACAAGTTTTTACACCTTTAAGGATAATCCCAAGGCATACCATGTAAGGTACTACAGAGGGTACAAAACGCGTGAGCTGTTTGAGATCGATCTTGAAACGGGCAGTGCACGCTCGGTTTTAACCGAGAGCTATCCCAAATCTTTTGTCGATATCTACACGGAGACCCTTGAGGTTGATTACAAGAACGATGAGTTTATCTGGCGCTCGGAGCAGGATGGCTGGAGCCATTTGTATCGCTATAGCCTGTCGAGGGGCGAGCTGAAGAACCAAATCACCAAGGGCAATTACTACGTGTATGGGGTTGAGCATTTCGATAGTAAGACCGGAACCATTTGGTTTACTGCAGGTGGTGTCGATCCCAACAGAGACCCATATCAGAAATACTTATACTCAATTGATATCAACGGAAAGCGAAAGGAGCTGCTTACACCCGAGGAGGCTACGCATGCTATTAGCATATCACCCGATAAAAGATATTTTGTCGATAACTACTCAACTCATAAAGATCCGAATGTTGCAGTAGTTCGGAATCTTAAGAATGGCAAGGTGGTGTTGGAGGTTGAGCAAACCGATATTGACGACCTGTTGGAGTTGGGCTGGAAACCAGCGGAACCGTTTAGTATGCTTGCCGACGATGGCAAAACCATGCTGTATGGAACAGTAATAAAACCTACCAATTTCGATGCTACCAAGAAGTATCCGGTGATTGATGGAACATACACTGGCCCGCATACCATCCGTACGCCCAAAACCTTTGCAGGGAGCGTACTCAATATGGATCTATCGTTGGCCGAGCTGGGCTTTGTTGTAGTTAATATCGATGGTCGGGGCACAGCTTACCGGTCAAAAGAGTTTCATGATGTATCCTATGCAAGGCTAGGATATGGGTTAACCGATCACGTTTATGTAATTAAACAGCTGGCCGAGAAACACCCATACATCGATGCCGAAAGGGTTGGTATTTATGGCCATTCGGCTGGTGGTTACGATGCCACGCGGGCACTGCTTCTTTTCCCCGATTTTTACAAGGTGGGCGTATCGTCGGCAGCCGATCATGATCACCGAATGGAGAAGGTTTGGTGGCCCGAGCTTTATCAGGGTTTCCCTGTCGATTCGCAGTATCACAACCAATCGAACGTAACCAATGCCAGCAAGCTGAAGGGTAACCTAATGATTGTTACCGGCGATTTGGATAATAATGTTAACCCATCGGCAACGTACAAGCTGGCTGGGGAGCTGGTGAAAGCCAATAAGGATTTTGAATTTATCGTTTTACCAAACGATAATCATGATACCTGCTATTGGAATAAATACTTTCTCCGCAAGCGTTGGGATTTTTTTGTAAGGCATCTGCTTGGTGAGGAGCATCCAAAGGAGTATAAAATTGAGTAAATTTACCATTAGGTAATTAATCAGGTAATCACATCATTAATCAAGAAATCATACAGGCTGGGGGTGTAAAAAGAGTGGCAGAGCGGGTTACGTTTTCGTCCCCTGACGGAAACGCCCGAGCGGGCGAAACCGCTCTGAAGTTCCAATTTAAACCCAAAATTTGTCCCGAAGCCCTACTTCGGGATTGGCTACACCCCTTTGTTAACGTTTCGTGGTTAAGCGTCAAATTTAATTTCAATTCCTGTTCGTTGGATTTCAGATGCAAAAGGATTCATAGTGTTAAAATCCTTTTCATTAATTGGATGAGGTTCAATTCTCAGGTCAACACTTCGTCTTAATTTCATTAATTGTCTTTGAGTCGAAAAGAAATCCGACATATTATTCAGAATTATTGCTACATCAATATCGCTTTCTTCTCTTTCTTTACCTTTAGCAAATGAGCCAAAAAGATACACTTTTCTTACCCCCAAATCATCTGGGATAAGCATTAGATAATTCTTAACGGTTTCTATAATTTTTGGATCAACCATTCCCTTATTTTTTCAATACGTTGAACCCATACTGCTGTAAATTCTTTAGTGCAAAGTTTATTGAAATCCTGTTTGTAATTATCATAACGTGCATTCAAGTTAAAAGTTGAGATGTCGTCTAGCCATTCTTCAAATTCACTGGAAACTTTTAAACCGCACTTTGATGATAATCTTAAAAGGTCGTGAGTGTAAAGAGCGTGTTTCTTTTGATTTTTAACGTAATGAGCTTTTAGCAGCTTTTCAATTACTAAGTGTCCTATGAATAGTGCCCAACTATAATCTCTTGATTTCAAGAGGTTATTCATTGTAGCATAATTTTGGTCAGATGAATCTTTCCAGTAATCAATTATCTCTTCAATATTTTCTATTCTTTCATCCATAACGCAAAAATACAATTATTTTTAAAAAACTGAAATTCTTTCGCGACTGTCACCATGAACGCTAAAAATATGTTTAGCAAGCAAACCTAACCGATACTACTTTGGCATAAACAAGCCCGGATTATTTGCCATTATGGACATTGATAATGGTAACGATTACATTTTTGGCGATGATTTTACAATAGATAGCATTGTGTGGATGGGGCCGCAACCAACGGTTAAGGAGATGGCTGCCGAGGTTGGTGTGGAGAATACGGGTAATATTGTCGAATTGTCCGAGCTGCTATATCGAGTGCAGCGTGGCAGCATACAATACTTACCACCCTATCGATCCGAACACTATATAAAGCTGATGAGATTCCTAGGCATTTCACCCGCCGAGGCAAACAGCAAGGTAAGCGTACCATTTATTACAGCGGTTGGCGAGCAACGTAACGTTAAATCCGCAGAGGAAATTGTTGAAATCGATCATGCCGTGTCGGTAACCGCCGAGATGCATCAGGCAGCCATGAGGTATGCCCAACCCGGAATGACCGAGGCACAGGTTGCGGCCAAAGTGCATGAGGTAGCTTTAGCTGGGGGAGGCGATATCAGCTTCCCAATTATTGCCACCATAAATGGTCAAACGCTTCATAACCATTACCATGGTAATACCATTAGCGAGGGGCAACTCTTTCTTTTAGATGCTGGTTATGAGTCACCTTTGGGCTATGCAGGCGATATGAGTAGCACTTTCCCTGTGGACAAAACTTTTACCGATGTTCAGAAGGAGATTTACGAGATTACCCTAAGGGCTCACAATGGCGCCATCGGTATGCTTACGCCTGGCGCTCATTTCAGGGATGTGCATTTGCAAGCTGCCCGTATAATTTTCGATGGGTTGAAAGACCTTGGTTTCACCAAAAGCAATACCAGCGATGCTGTTGAGAATGGTGCGCATGCTCTCTTCTTCCCCTGTGGAACGGGTCATTTAATGGGGCTTGATGTTCACGATATGGAGAACCTGGGCGAGCAGTATGTTGGTTACTGTGGCGAACCCAAAAGCAAACAGTTTGGACTAAAATCGCTTCGTTTAGGTCGCGAGCTCAAGCCGGGATTTGTGCTAACCATTGAGCCGGGTATTTACTTCATTCCAGAGCTTATCGATCTGTGGCAGCAGTCGGGTATTAACAAGGATTTTATCAACTTCGATAAAGTGAACCAGTACCGTGACTTTGGTGGCATTCGCAACGAGGAGGATATTCTGATTACCGAAACAGGGCATCGAATTCTGGGTAAACCTCTGGCAAAGTCTATTGAGGATGTTGAAAGTGAACGGTTGTTTGCGTTTAGCTAGTTCTCGAAATACTCAACAAAAAAAATCGTTCCTTAAGACGATTTTTTGTAACAACTAATTAGGCATATTATCCAAACCGTTTAAGCCAGTTAAAAATTATTTGTTTACCATGCGGAGTGAGAATTGACTCGGGATGAAACTGAACTGCACAAATATCTAGCTTACGATGGCTTAAAGCCATAATTGATCCGTTTTCGTCAATGGCATCAATACTTAGGCATTGAGGAAAATTATCTTGTGAAACCACCCACGAGTGGTAACGTCCCACATCAATTTTGCTGGGCAAACCTTTGAATAGGTAGTGTTGTGGCTGGTTGATATTTATTGGTGTTGATACGCCATGGTGTACCTCTTCAAGGTTCTCAAGTGTTCCTCCAAATACTTCGGCTATGGCCTGTTGCCCAAGGCATACACCAAAAACCTTTTTGCTATCCTTGTACCGTTCAATGAGAGGCAGTAGCAAGCCCGATTCCTCAGGTAACCCAGGGCCTGGCGACAGAATAATTCCATCGTAACGATCAACAACATTTAGATTAATCTCATCGTTTCTAATCACATCAACATCAATATCATCAAACTCGTCTACGCAGTGGAATAGGTTGTAGGTAAACGAGTCATAATTGTCGAGGATAAGGATTTTTGGCATGGATGAATTGAAAGGATTGGATTAGGAGAGATGCTTCAATGTTTACTAAGTTCTTCAATTTTTTTAATAAAATCTTCGACCTGTGGTATTAGCATGACAACATCTGTTTCTTCAAAATCAAACAGATCACCGTAATCCCCTTTCTGCCGATAATCAAATAAATCAGAAAAAAGCATACCAAAGGATTTGTCGAGTTTACCGTTTTTAATGAAATGAAGATTAAACTGTGTTTTTACACCAGTGTGGGTATTGCTATTAATATCATTTTTTGCAAATAATGCTAAAATTGCATAGAAACAAGCATAATACAATCTGTTAATTGATGAGTTCCAACTCTTAGTATTGGCAAGAGTTTTTGCATCATTGAGCGTTAATATGGCCCTTTCTAGCCTGTAGGTTATATATTCCTCTTTTGTTTTGTTCATAATTACATCGCTACACCTTCCTTTGTTACATTTTTGTAAAAAGGGGTCATCCAGTACTTCGATCGCCATTCATCTTTATTATAAACAAAGGTAGATAGCGCTTCTCCCATTTCAAGTTCAATATCGAAAAGTTTATGTCTGAATTTTTTTTCTGTTTCGGAATCAACTTTTGAATCGAGTAATATTAAAATATCCCAATCAGAATCAGGTCTATTATCGCCTCTTGCTCTTGAACCATAAAGAATAATCTCTGCAGATGGATCAATGTCTCGTACCTGCTTTTTTATCATTTTAAGCACTATATTCTTTTGGCTTTTCATAAAGCAAATATAATTAAAAACAATGATTTTTCATAAGCAGGTCTTCCTAAAACAGCAACGACAAGCAGGTTAACCCTCCGTCCATCTTTCTAAACTCCGACATCTCAACCTCAATAATATTGTAGCCTAAGTCTATAATTTTCTGTTTCGATGTTGGAAATCCTGTAGGGATAAGCAGGTTGTCGTTAACTTTTAGGCAGTTGGTTGAGTATTACTCGTCCTCGTCAAGAATGATAACCTTACTATTTTGAGCAATGTGAGCCATCTCCTGAACAGCAATAAAGTTGTTGTTTCCCAAATAGGCTATCCCTGTTTTTAGGTGTAGTATATCGTTAACAGAAACATTTGACGATGTGTATCCATACTTTTCGAGAATGGTTGATAGTTGCTTTGCACCCTCAAGATTGGTTCGCTTGGTTAACCCAATGTAGAAATGATTTTCAACCCTCATTATATCGCCCCCCCCTCGAGGTTTCCCGGTGCAACAATATTTTCTATTGCTTTATATTCAGCAAGTACTGATGCTATCCTTTCCTGCTCTCCGAGGCGAGCAGGATCGCCAGGCCTTGATATAATAGCTACCTCTTTGGTTACAACAGCCGTATCCTCTACAAAACAACCATAGGGGTAACGCTCATCGGCCTCAAGAACAAGTACTTCCACCCCACATTTTGTGAGAGTTTCGCAATACCCTTTATGCTGATCAAGGGCTTTTTCGTATACTGGTTTACCTAGGTTCGATGTGGTTATTCCATCAGCAAAATTCTTTCATGATTGTCTTACAATTGCTTTTGTGTACTTCGGCATAGTTTTATGAGTTTTTAATGATTTTTATTGCTTCAGTTGGATTCTCAGCCTTAAAAACAGCATTGCCGGCCACCAGCACGTTGGCACCAGCTTGGTAGAGTTTGCCCGAATTGTGAGGGCCAACACCACCATCAACCTCAATAAGTGTATTACAGCCCTTTTCGTCAATCATCTTACGGAGTCTTTCAATTTTCGATATGCTGCTCTCGATAAAGCTTTGGCCTCCAAACCCGGGGTTCACGCTCATGATTAGTACCATATCGAGCTCGGGGAGAATATCACTTAGCAGCTCAACAGGTGTGTGCGGGTTCAGCGAAACGCCGGCTTGCATTCCAAGCCTTTTTATCTCGGCAATAGTTCGGTGTAGATGCGTGCAGGCCTCCCAGTGAACAGTGAGAATATTAGCCCCAACATCTTTAAATCGCTCAAGGTATCGGTCGGGGTCAACTATCATCAAATGTACATCCAACGGTTTTTTTGCCAGCTTGGCAATATGCTCTACCACCGGGAATCCGTAGGACATGTTGGGAACAAACACTCCATCCATTATGTCCAAATGAAACCAATCGGCCTCGCTATGGTTTACCATTTCAATATCGCGGCTCAGATTGTTAAAATCGGCCGATAGGAGCGAGGGGGCAATATATTTTATCATAGTTTAATTCTTTTTGCAAAGTTAGTGAAAATGTCGGAACGTAGGAATTTCCTTTATTCTATATGGTGGATGTTTTGTTCTAGTTTATTCCACATACATTTATTAGATTTGTGTACACAATTTTAACTTTATATTGGCAATGGAAGATAACGCAATTAAAACATACGAGTTTCTTGAGAATTTCGAGCTATGGCTCCGTAATATTGGACTAGGGGTTGAGATGGCTCAATATGTAAAAGTGTTCACTTCGGTTGGGGCAATTATAATTCTAGCTGTTATTGCAAACTATATAGCCAAGCGGATTATAGTTGTTGGCCTTACATGGATAACCCAGAAAACCAAGAGCAAGTGGGACGATTACTTGGTAACCCGAAAGGTTTTTCATAAGCTATCACATCTAGCGCCAGCGCTCGTTATACAATTTACCATAGGTGTTGCTCTTTACGACTTTAACCCAGAGCTTACCAATGCCATTGTAAGTCTAACCAAGGTTTACATAGTGCTGGCTTGGGTGTTTGTTATCAGCTCGCTTTTCGATGCGCTGCACGATATGTACCTAAACCTCGAAATGGCAAGGCATAGACCAATAAAGGGATACATTCAGCTTTTTAAAATCATTATCTACATTTTTGCAGGTATAGTTATTATTGCCATTGTTTTTGATAAGGATGTAAAGAATCTGCTGGTTGGAATGGGGGCATCAGCTGCCATACTAACGCTAGTTTTTAAGGATACAATACTCGGTTTGGTGGCATCGGTGCAGGTGTCGGCCAATAATATGGTGAAACCAGGTGATTGGATTGAGATGCCCAGCCGGGGTGCCGACGGTACAGTGCTTGAGATTACGTTGAATACGGTAAAGGTTCAGAATTGGGATAGAACCATTAGCACCATTCCTACCTACGCCTTGGTATCGGAAAGCTTTACCAACTGGAAGGGGATGGAGGAAGGACCCGATGGGCGTCGCATAAAACGCTCTATCTTTATCGATATGCGTAGCGTTAAGTTTTGCTCTCCTGAGCTGCTTGAAAAACTCAAGAAAATTCATTACCTGAAGGATTACATCGAGATGCGCTCCAAGGAGATTGAGGAGTACAACGCTAAAATGCAGTTTGATACCACCATGCCGGTGAATGGTCGTAGGATGACCAACCTGGGTGTTTTCCGAAAGTACCTTGAGGCCTACCTTACCAACCACCCAAAGGTGAATAGCAATGCCATACACATGGTACGCCAGCTGCAACCGACGGATAGAGGAATTCCTCTGGAGGTTTACTGTTTTTCGGCCGAGAAGGCATGGGTAGACTATGAGGGTGTTCAGGCCGATGTGTTTGATCATATCATGGCGGTGGTTCCTGAGTTTGAGCTACGGGTGTTCCAAAGCCCCTCGGGCGACGACATCAAAAGCATAATTCAAAGTCCAAATATCAACTAGGCATGAAAAAAAAGGTTGCTTTAGCACTATCCAGCGGCGGAGCCAGAGGATTGGTACACATAGGTGTAATTGAAGAGATAGAGAAGCGTGGGTACGAGATAGTGTCCCTATCGGGCAGCTCCATGGGTGCTTTGGTGGGGGGGATGTACTCGGCAGGTACCCTAGCCGATTTCAAGCAGTGGATTATGAAGCTTACCCGTATGGATGTTCTCGGCCTTGTTGACTTTACGCTTGGTACCAATGGGTTTATTAAGGGCGAGAAAATTTTTGAGGAGATGCAAAGGAAAGGTTTTATTGCCGACATAAGCATCGAGAAGTTGGCCAAGCCCATGGTGATTATGGCCACTGACATTATTAACAGCAAAGCCATTGCTTACGACAAGGGCGATTTGCATAAAGCGCTACGTGCATCTATCGCCATACCGGGTGTTTTCACACCCATAAAGGGGGAGAAGGGGCTTTTGGTCGATGGTGGGGTACTTTACCCGCTACCCCTTGAGCAGCTCCAGAAGGGTGATGCCGATTTGGTTATTGCGGTCGATTGTAACGCCTTTATCCCTTACAAAAAGCCTAAGGTGGAGGCGATTACACGCCATGAGTCCGAGGAGGACAAGTCAGCATTTGAGCAGCTCAAGGAGAAATGGTACGAGTTTTTTGAGGGCGATGAGAAGAAGAAGCTCGATAAGGATACCAAGTTGGGGTATATCGATTTGCTTTACCGCGTAATACAGGTGATGATGAATAGCGCAACTAAGCAAGCGTTAAAAGATTTTCCCCCCGATGTGCTGGTGAACACATCAAAGGATGCTTGTGGCGTTTTTGAGTTTTACCGGGCCAAAGAGATTATTGGCCTAGGACAGCAGGCTTGCGCCAAGGCGCTCGATGAGGCTGGCCTATAGCCCTCGCTGCCTCACCACCTCATACATTATTAGGGCCGAGGCCACCGATACGTTGAGCGAGCTAACCTTTCCGTTTATGGGAATAGATATTAGCTCGTCGGCCATTTTTAGCGCATTATCTGAAATGCCAACATCTTCTGAGCCCATAATAATAGCAATGGGTTCGCTCATGGTGGTTTGGGTATATAGCTTGCTCGATTTTTCGGTGGCGGCAACTACTTTTATTCCCGATTGCTGCAGGAATGATATGGTTGACTTAAGGCTATGTACCCTGCTAATAGGAATGTGGTGAATTGCACCTGCAGATGTTTTTACCGCATCGGCACCTATGCGGGCAGAACCTTTCGAGGGGAATACCACGGCGTGCGCACCAGCGCATTCGGCGCTTCGCACAATGGCTCCAAAGTTACGTACATCGGTTACGCTATCGAGAATGATAATAAAGGGCGTTTTACCATCTTCCCACAGGCGTGCCACCACCTCTTCAATAGGCTCGAAATCTACTGGCGAGATGTAGGCAATAACCCCCTGGTGATTGCGCTGGCCAAACTGGCCAAATTTTTCGGCAGGTACATACTGAGGCGCAATCCCCCGACTACGTAGTAGGCTCATTAGCTCTTGAACCAGCTCCCCGCTTAGCCCTTTTTTTACAACTACCTTGTCAATCTCCTTGCCCGAGTTTATGGCCTCAATCAGCGGCCTAATGCCGTATATTACATCCGATGTATTCTGTTTCATTGTATTGTTGTTATATTAGTCTGAAAGTCAAAAGTCAAAAGTCTGAAAGCATGCCCTGAGCAGTTCGACAGGAGGTTAGTGAGCCTGTCGAACTACTCACTGACCACTTGCCGAAGTACTCACTGACCACCTGCCGAAGGGTCGAAATACAAAATGTAAAATCCTAAATCCTAAACCCTAAACCCTAAACCCTAAACCCTAAACCCTAAACCCTAAACCCTAAACCCTAAACCCTAAACCCTAAACCCTAAACCCTAAACCCTAAACCCTAAACCCTAAACCTTAAACTCATTCTTCTCTTAGTTGAAAAAAACAGCTGGCAATTGGCAACCAATCATTTATTCAATCAACCAATCAACCAATCAACCAATCAACCAATCAACCAATCACCCTCCCCCCCCAAAAATCTCCATTTCGTAGTGCAGCTGTTCCCAGCGGTGCATAGTGTTGTTAAGTTTTGCCTTTAGGCTTTCGTATTTCTTAAAAAAATCATCGTCAATGGCTGTGCCCTCGGGATTGCTCAGGATGGCGTCCATTTCAGCAATTTTGTTCTCCAGCTCGCTAATCTCTTGTTCAACCTTCTCAATTTGTGATGTTACCTTCCTTATCACTTTGTCCTGCTCCTTTCGGTCGAGCCATTCCTGTTTTCTGTCCGATTGACCACTGATATCCTTCACCTCCTTTTCAATCTGTTTACGGGTTTCTAGCTCCTTCAGATTTTCAAGCTTACGCTTTCCTAGGAATTCATAAATACCGCCTAGATGTTCCTTTACCTTTCCATCGCGGAATTCGTAAACTTTCGATACCAGTCCATCGAGGAACTCACGGTCGTGCGAAACAACAATCACAGTTCCTTTATATTTATTCAAAGCATTCTTAAGAATATCCTTCGAGCGCATATCCAGGTGGTTGGTGGGCTCGTCGAGAATTAGCAGGTTGTATGGTTGTAGCATTAGCTTCACCATGGCCAAGCGGTTGCGCTCACCACCCGAGAGAACCGACACCTTTTTGTCAACATCCTCGCCCCTAAACAGGAAGGCCCCAAGAATATCGCGAATCTTTGTCCGAACATCACCAACAGCCACCCTGTCAATGGTTTCGAGTACGGTATGGTTTGCGTTCATTAGTTCATCCTGATTCTGGGCAAAGTAGCCAATGCTTACGTTATGGCCAATTTTTACCTCGCCTTTGTAGTCAATCTCGCCAACCAGAATCTTGCTAAGGGTGGTTTTCCCCTCGCCGTTTCTGCCAACAAAGGCAACTTTTTCGCCCCGAGTGATATTGAAAGTAGCATTGTCAAAAACTAGGTGTTCGCCGTAGCTTTTACCCACCTCATCAACCTTAACCACTAAATCGCCCGAGCGGGGAGCCTCAGGGAACCTGATGTTTACCGAGGTATTATCTTCCTCCTCCACCTCAATAACATCTATCTTTTCGAGCATTTTCACGCGCGATTGCACCTGATTGGCCTTGGTGGCCTTGTAGCGGAATCGCTCTATAAAATCCTTGGTTTCCTCAATCTGTTTTTGCTGATTTTTATATGCAGCCAGCTGCTGCTCACGACGTTCCTCGCGCAGCACAACGTATTTTGAGTAGGGAACTCTGTAGTCGTATGCTTTCCCCAGCGATAGCTCTATGGTGCGCTCGGTAACATTGTCGAGGAATGCACGGTCGTGCGAGATAAGAAGGAGAGCGCCTGGGAATGTTTTTAGGTAATCCTCGAGCCACTGTATCGATTCAATATCGAGGTGGTTGGTGGGCTCGTCGAGCAGCAAAACTTCGGGTCTGCGGAGCAGAATCTTGGCCAGCTCTATTCGCATTCGCCAGCCTCCGCTAAGCTCCTTGGTGGGGCGAGCAAAATCGGCCCTTTTAAAACCCAAGCCCTGCAAAGTCACCTCGGCCTGCGCCTCAAGGCTTTCACCACCAAGCAACGAGAACCGTTCACTTTTTTCGGTTAATTCGTTAATTAGCTTTGCATAATCGTCCGATTCGTAATCGGTACGTTGTTCCAGTGCCTTCGTGATTTTGGCAATATCTTTTTCCAGCTTCAATGTATCGCTGAATGCGGTCATCGTTTCTTCCAGAACGCTAAGCGTATTGGCCACATCCATTTGCTGGGGTAGGTAACCAATGGTAATATCGCGGGGTACACTAACCAATCCACCCGAAGGTGTCATTTGACCCACAATTAGCTTGAGTAGAGTAGTTTTACCCGCTCCATTCTTTCCCACAAGGCCTACACGCTCCTTGGGACTAACCAAAAAACTTATATCCTTAAAAAGATCGAAACCACCAAAAGTAACTGTTACCTGACTGAGCGATACCATTTTAATGAAATTTTATAGCGTGGCAAAATTAGTAAATAAAGGCGAATTGCCAAGGGAGAAGAGTGATTGCGAGATTGGGGAATTAAATTATTAACCAACCTGCTAAGCAATCAATCAACTTGCCTTTGGGCAGGTCAATCAATCAACCAATCAATCAACCAATCAATCAATCAATCAATCAACCAATCAACCAATCAATCAATCAATCAACCAATCAACCAATCAATCAACCAATCAATCAACCAATCAATCAACCAATCAATCAATCAATCAATCAACCAATCAATCAACCAATCAATCAATCAATCAATCAACCAATCAACCAATCAACCAATCAATCAATCAATCAACCAATCAACCAACCTGTCCGCCCACTGGCGGATCATTCATTCACCCAACCTGTCCGCCCACTGGCGGATCACCCAATCACCCAAAATGGTTGCATAACATCAAAAACAAACCCAATAATTTTATAACTTGCAGGTCAATTAACCTATTGGTAAATCTGGGTTTAAATCTTTTATCTGACAATGTGTAAGGATAATGTTGAAATAGAAAATTTCTTGGCTTCCAAAGCGGTAGCATTGATTGGTGTTTCGCGCAATAAGCAAAGTTACAGCCGTTCGCTAATGAAGGCCTTTGTTGATAAAGGCTTTGAGGTTTTTCCTGTAAATCCGAACGAAACCGAGATTGATGGGCTAAAATGCTACCAGTCCATTATCCAACTACCCGATACCATTGATGCAGCCTACATCGTCAAGCGAAAGGAGCTGGCCATCGATTTGGCGCACGAGATTGCCAATAAGGGAATTAAAAAGATATGGATTCATGTTATAAATGTGATGCTCTCGATATTAAGGATCTTTGCAAAGAGCACGGAGTTACCGTAATTGCTGGTGAGTGCTTCTTCATGTGGGCTAAGCCAGCAAAAGGGGTTCACGCATTTCACCGATTTTTGCGTAGCATATTCGGTTAATCACTAAAATCAAAATAAAACAAGATGAAAACAGCACTAATCACAGGAGCAACCGCAGGTATAGGTCGCGCAACCGCCATTTTGCTTGCAAATAGTGGGTATAGAGTAATTATCACCGGTCGTCGTAAGGAGCGTTTGGAAGAGCTAACAAGTGATATTGGAAATGTTCAGCAAGTCCATACGTTAGCCTTCGATATCAGAAGTAGGAACGAGGTTGAAAATGCAATTGAAACCTTACCCAGGGAGTGGAGAAGTATTGATGTGTTGGTTAACAACGCCGGCCTTGCTGCTGGACTAAATCCACTACAGGAGGGGTCAGTTGATGACTGGGAGCAGATGCTAGATACCAACGTGAAGGGGTTGCTTTACATCACCCGTATTGTTTCAAATATAATGATTGAACAGGGGCATGGCCATATCGTAAATATTGGTTCTATTGCTGGTGTTCAGGCATATGAGAATGGCAACGTGTATTGCGCCAGCAAGCATGCCGTTCACGCGCTCTCCCAAGGAATGCGAATCGATATGCTTAAGCATGGTATAAAGGTTACTGAGATTCGTCCTGGGCTAGCCGAAACGGAATTCTCACTAGTTCGATTCAAGGGCGATGCCGACAGTGCTAAGAAGCCCTACATTGGCCTTGTCCCGCTTTCGGGGCATGATATTGCCGAGGCTATCCTTTTCGCAATTACTCGTCCACCCCACGTAAACATTAACGACTTGGAGATTACCCCAACGGCACAGG